>OLQR01000126.1_pt1 | contig 60338 bp, 46 predicted proteins | sample 1671881 | NCBI WGS metagenome assembly OLQR01 (sample SAMEA3136623, study PRJEB25190) | human gut metagenome | biome: human gut; feature: human-associated habitat; material: faeces | place: Austria | collected 2013 | reverse complement strand
GCTTGTGCGGGCCCCCGTCAATTCCTTTGAGTTTCAACCTTGCGGTCGTACTCCCCAGGTGGATTACTTATTGTGTTAACTGCGGCACTGAAGGGGTCAATCCTCCAACACCTAGTAATCATCGTTTACGGCATGGACTACCAGGGTATCTAATCCTGTTTGCTACCCATGCTTTCGAGCCTCAGCGTCAGTTGGTGCCCAGTAGACCGCCTTCGCCACTGGTGTTCCTCCCGATATCTACGCATTCCACCGCTACACCGGGAATTCCATCTACCTCTGCACTACTCAAGAAAAACAGTTTTGAAAGCAATTCATGGGTTGAGCCCATGGTTTTCACTTCCAACTTGTCTTCCCGCCTGCGCTCCCTTTACACCCAGTAATTCCGGACAACGCTTGCACCCTACGTTTTACCGCGGCTGCTGGCACGTAGTTAGCCGGTGCTTTCTTGTTAGGTACCGTCATTATCGTCCCTAACGACAGGAGTTTACAATCCGAAAACCTTCTTCCTCCACGCGGCGTCGCTGCATCAGGGTTTCCCCCATTGTGCAATATCCCCCACTGCTGCCTCCCGTAGGAGTCTGGGCCGTGTCTCAGTCCCAATGTGGCCGTTCAACCTCTCAGTCCGGCTACCAATCGTCGCCTTGGTGGGCCGTTACCTCACCAACTAGCTAATTGGACGCGAGTCCATCCTAAAGCGAATAAATCCTTTTCCCTCAGTGTCATGCGGCACCGTGGGCTTATGCGGTATTAGCAGTCGTTTCCAACTGTTGTCCCCCACTCTAGGGCAGGTTACTCACGCGTTACTCACCCGTTCGCCACTAAGCTTAAAAAGCAAGCTCTCTAAGCTCCGTTCGACTTGCATGTGTTAGGCGCGCCGCCAGCGTTCGTCCTGAGCCAGGATCAAACTCTTTATAAATGGTATTTATCACTCATAAAGTGTTAAATCAACTTCACTCAGACACAATCGCTTGCGTCCTGTATGAATTACTTGTTTGCCGATCTCTCGGCTTTGGAATTGTTTTTCGTGATTTTCCATCACGTTTAAGGTTCCACAAGTTTCAGTATTGTTCAATTTTCAAGGTCCTGCTTGCTCTCCTCTCGGACAGCTCAATCATTATATCAAAGGTCGTACTTTTTGTCAAGCACTTTTTCGATATTTTTTTGAGCTTTCCAAACGCCTTTTTAAAAGCTTTCCACCCGCACGCTGTCCGGTTCCCCGCTGCGTTTTTGCTGGTACATCGCTTTTATTTGGCTTTTGAAGAGCTGCTGTCTTGCGCGACAGCTTATTTATAATACCACACTTTCAACCATTGTCAACACCTTTTTTCGATTTTCTTCATAATTTTTTCGATTTATTTTTGGACAGGGTGCATATGGACGCTTTAACGTGGTTTCTCTATTCTATCAAATTCAATCCCCTTTCTATCCCTTATTCATCCCTCATGTCCCCCTATACATTATAATGCAAGGGAATACCTATCTCGCAACACTCTCAAGCATTCTCTCACTTTCTAATCACATCAATCCCGCTTTTCTCTGGCTTTTCCTCGCAGTGTTCCCAGTTTCTATTCATTTTATTTCCCCTCCCGGTTCCCGCCTATTCTTTTCCCTACCAAATTTGTTACTTTTATGAGAATTTAAGTCCAAGTTTGTTGATTTTGGCGAATTTCTATGTATAATGTTAGGTAGGAGAATACGCAATCGTATATCTCAATTGCTTTCTGTGATATTCTATGGCTGGATAGCGCAGAATACACATGACCATTCTTAAGGAAAGAGGTATTTGTAACATGGCAAATCTGGATCTTACCAAGTATGGCATCACCGGCACGACTGAGATCGTGCACAATCCTTCCTACGAGCTGCTGTTCGAGGAAGAGACCAAGCCCGAACTGGTAGGCTACGAAAAGGGTCAGGTCAGCGAGCTGGGTGCTGTCAACGTTATGACTGGTGTTTACACTGGCCGTTCCCCCAAGGATAAGTACATCGTCATGGACGAAAACTCCAAGGACACCGTTTGGTGGACTTCTGACGAGTACAAGAACGACAACCATCCCATGAGCGAGAGCACCTGGGCTACCGTTAAGGATATCGCCAAGAAGGAACTGTGCAACAAGCGCCTGTTCGTTGTTGACGCTTTCTGCGGCGCTAACAAGGATACCCGCATGGCCATTCGCTTCATCGTGGAAGTGGCCTGGCAGGCACACTTTGTTACCAACATGTTCATCAAGCCCACCGCCGAGGAACTGGAAAACTTTGAGCCTGACTTCGTTGTTTACAACGCTTCCAAGGCTAAGGTTGAGAACTACAAGGAACTGGGCCTGAACAGCGAGACCTGCGTTGCCTTCAACATCACCAGCCATGAGCAGGTTATCATCAACACCTGGTACGGCGGCGAGATGAAGAAGGGCATGTTCTCCATGATGAACTACTTCCTGCCGCTGAAGGGCATGGCTTCCATGCACTGCTCCGCCAACACCGATAAGGAAGGCAAGAACACTGCCATCTTCTTCGGTCTGTCCGGCACCGGCAAGACCACCCTGTCCACCGACCCGAAGCGCCTGCTGATCGGCGACGACGAGCACGGCTGGGACGACAACGGCGTCTTCAACTTTGAGGGTGGCTGCTACGCCAAAGTCATCAACCTGGACAAAGATTCTGAGCCTGACATCTACAACGCCATCAAGCGCAACGCTCTGCTGGAGAACGTCTCCCTCGACGCCGAAGGCAAGATCGATTTCGCTGATAAGAGCGTGACCGAGAACACTCGTGTTTCCTACCCCATCAACCACATTCAGAACATCGTTCGCCCGATTTCTTCTGCTCCGGCAGCCAAGAATGTTATCTTCCTGTCTGCTGACGCATTCGGCGTTCTGCCCCCGGTCTCCATCCTGACCCCGGCTCAGACCCAGTACTACTTCCTGTCTGGCTTTACCGCAAAGCTGGCCGGCACCGAGCGCGGCATCACCGAGCCCACCCCGACCTTCTCTGCTTGCTTCGGCCAGGCATTCCTGGAACTGCATCCCACCAAGTATGCTGAAGAGCTGGTCAAGAAGATGGAAAAGAGCGGCGCTAAGGCTTACCTGGTCAACACTGGCTGGAACGGCACTGGCAAGCGTATCTCCATCAAGGATACCCGCGGCATCATCGACGCTATCCTGAGCGGCGCTATCAACGAAGCCCCGACCAAGAAGATCCCGTACTTCGATTTCGAAGTTCCCACTTCTCTGCCCGGCGTTGATCCCGCTATCCTCGATCCTCGTGACACCTATGCAGATGCTGCTGAGTGGAACAAGAAGGCCGAGGACCTGGCAGGCCGCTTCATCAAGAACTTCGCCAAGTACGAAGGCAATGAGCACGGCAAGGCTCTGGTCTCTGCCGGCCCGCAGCTGTAATTTCTGCTGCAAGTTCTGTGCACAAGCCGCTTAAGGCTTGATTTGTTGTAACGAATAACACCCCCGCCCCGGCGCACGGCCTGCTGCAAAGTAGTGCCGCACCTGAGCGGGGGTGTTTTCATTTTGCCGGGCCAGCATGCACAGCAGCCCGCACAAGAGAAGAAAATATCAGCGCACAAAAAACCACCCGCCGCAGTCCCCTTGCGGGGGCTGCGGCGGGTGGCATATTTTCAGGGTTTGGGGTTAGTAAACAAAGGGTTCAGAACAAATTACTTGTTCTCAGGCAGATGCCACTTCCAGTCGATGATCTCAGGCAGATCCTGGCCAACTTCGTGGATGTAGTTCTTATGAGCAACCAGCTTGTCGTTCATCTGCTGGATCAGATAAGCGCCCTTGTTGCCCAGCTGCGGCAGGTGCTGCAGGGCATCCTTAACCAGGTGGAAGCGGTCGATCTCGTTCTGCACGCGCATATCGAACGGCGTGGTGATGGTGCCTTCCTCCTGGTAGCCATGGACAGACAGGTTCCGGTTGGTACGCTCGTAGGTCAGCTCATGGATCAGGGTCGGGTAACCATGGAATGCGAAGATGATCGGCTTATCCTTGGTGAACAGAGCATCGTAATCAGCGTCAGACAGGCCATGAGGATGCTTGGTGTTGGGCTCAAGCTTCATCAGGTCAACAACGTTGACAACGCGGATCTTCAGTTCGGGCATAGCGTCGCGCAGGATGGTGACAGCAGCCAGAGTTTCCAGGGTCGGGGTATCGCCGCAGCAAGCCATGACGACATCCGGCTCTTCGCCTGCATCGCTGGAAGCCCAATCCCAGATGCCAACGCCCTGGGTGCAGTGCTTAACAGCCTGCTCCATGGTCAGCCACTGGGGACGCGGATGCTTGGAGGTGACCAGTACGTTGACATAGTCACGGCTGCGGACACAGTGGTCGAAGCAGCTCAGCAGGCAGTTGGTATCCGGCGGCAGGTACAGGCGGACAACGTCTGCCTTCTTGTTGGCGATGTGATCCAGGAAGCCGGGATCCTGATGGGTGAAGCCATTGTGATCCTGCTGCCATACGTTGGAGGTCAGGATCAGGTTCAGGGAAGCAATGCTCTGGCGCCAAGGCAGCTGGCTGCAAACCTTCAGCCACTTAGCATGCTGTGCAACCATGGAGTCCACCACGCGGATGAAGCTCTCGTAGGAAGCAAAGAAGCCGTGACGACCGGTCAGCAGGTAGCCTTCCAGCCAGCCTTCGCACATATGCTCGGACAGCATGGAGTCCATGATGCGGCCGTCGTGTGCCAGGAATTCATCGCCCGGGATGATGGTGGAGTTCCAATCACGCTGGGTAGCTTCGAAGCACTTGTACAGACGGTTGGACATGGTCTCGTCAGGCCCAAAGATGCGGAAGTTTTTAGCATCAGCATTCAGCTTGAGCACGTCGCGGATGTAACCGCCCAGCTCGATCATATCCTGCTTCTCGACAGAGCCGGGGAACGGGATATCCACTGCATACTGCTTGAAATCGGGGGTACGCAGGTCACGCAGAAGCTTGCCGCCGTTTGCGTGCGGGTTGGCAGCCAGACGACGGTCGCCGGTGGGAGCCAGTTCCTGCAGTTCGGGGATCAGAGTGCCGTTCTCATCGAACAGTTCCTCAGCATGGTAGCTGTGCAGCCATTCTTCGATCTGCTTCAGGTGCTCTTCCTGGTTCGGGGTGCCGACAGTGATGTCGATGGGCACCTGGTGTGCACGGAAGGTGCCCTCGATGGGCTTGCCGTCCACTACCTTCGGGCCAGTCCAGCCCTTCGGGGTGCGCAGAACGATCATAGGCCACTGGATATGGCCCATATCCTCGCCAGCACGGGCGCGCTTCTGGATGTCGTGGATCTCTTCGATGACGGTATCCAGGGTCTCAGCCATCTTCTCGTGCATGGTCATCGGGTCGTCGCCTTCAACGAAGTACGGCTTCCAGGAGCAGCCACGGAAGAAGCTCTCCATCTCTTCATGGGTCATACGGCCAAAGATGGTGGGGTTGGAGATCTTGTAGCCATTCAGGTGCAGGATGGGCAGAACAGCGCCGTCACCCACGGGGTTCAGGAACTTGTTGGACTGCCAGCTGGTGGCCAGGGGGCCGGTCTCAGCTTCGCCGTCGCCAACGGTAACTGCGCAGATCAGATCCGGGTTATCGAACACAGCGCCAAATGCGTGTGCGATGGAGTAGCCCAGCTCACCGCCTTCGTTGATGGAGCCCGGAGTTTCGGGTGCAACGTGGCTGGAGATGCCGCCGGGGAAGGAGAACTGCTTGAACAGCTTCTTCATGCCCTCTTCATCACGGCTGATGTTGGGGTAAACTTCAGAGTAGGTGCCATCCAGGTAAGCGTTGGCAACAAAGAAGTTTCCTCCGTGGCCCGGGCCGGAGATCAGGATCATATCCTGGTCGTACTTCTTGATGACACGGTTCAGGTGAACATAAACGAAGTTCTGGCCAGGCACGGTGCCCCAGTGGCCAACGATCTTCTTCTTCACGTCGTCACGGGTCAGCGGACGGCGCAGCATGGGGTTATCGAGCAGGTACAGCTGGCCTGCTGCCAGGTAGTTGCTGGCACGCCAATAGGCATCGATCTTTTTCAGTTCGGACGGATTCAGCATAATGTTCCTCCCTAGATTTTTGTTTTTTTACGGTTTTTCCCTACGCTTAACAGTATAGTGACTGTTACCGAAACAAAATAGTGGATTCCGTTCTTGTTGCTGGATTGTGGTTCAGCTTTTTATGCCAGATCAAGCAAACGGATTCTCGGTCGGGTACGGCAGGCTCTTGGGCTGGTTGTAAGCGATGTCCTGAATGCCCAGGAACTTGAGGACCTCAAACAGGATCTTGCCGTAATGACCGAATGCAACGGCGCCGTGGTGCGGGTAACGCTTCTGGACCAGAACATGGCGGTAGAAACGGCCCATCTCATGGATGCCGAAGATTGCAATGCCGCCGAAGGAGCGGGTAGCAACAGGCAGGATCTCGCCCTCTGCAATGTAGGAGCGCAGGTTGCCCTCGCTGTCGCACTGCAGACGGTAGAAGGTGATGTCAGAAGGTGCAATGTCGCCTTCCAGGGTGCCGCGGGTGAAGTCAGGATCGCTGCCGGCCGGCTCCAGCAGACGGTGCTGGATGAGCTGATACTTAACGGCACGGTCACTGCACATCTTGCAGGCCGGGGTGTTGCCGCAGTGGAAGCCCATGAAGGTATCGGTCAGGCTGTAATCAAACTTGCCTGCGATGTCCTCATCGTAAATGTACTGAGGCACGCTGTTGTTGATGTCCAGCAGGGTAACGGTATCGCCGGAAGCGCACATGCCGATGTACTCGGACAGAGCGCCGTAGATATCAACTTCGCAGGAAACGGGGATGCCGCGGCTTACCAGGCGGGAGTTGACATAGCAGGGCTCAAAGCCGAACTGAGAGGGGAATGCAGGCCAGCACTTGTCAGCAAAAGCAACGTACTTCTTGTTGCCCTTGTGTGCATCTGCCCAGTCCAGCAGGGTCAGCTCAAACTGAGCCATGCGGGCCAGCAGGTCGGGATAGTAGTGGCCTTCGCCCATCTCGGCAGCCATATCCTTGCAGACATCCTCGATGCGCGGGTCATTTGCATGCTCTTTGTAGGAAACCAGCAGGTCCAGCTCGCTGTTCTCTTCCACTTCAACGCCCAGCTCGTACAGGCCCTTGATGGGTGCGTTGCAGGCAAAGAAGTCCTGCGGGCGGGGGCCGAAGGTGATGATCTTCAGATCACGCACACCCAGCAGGGTGCGGGCGATGGGAACGAACTCGATCATCTTGTCAGCGATCTCATCAGCAGTGCCGATGGGGTATTCGGGGATGTAGCCCTTCAGGTGGCGCATACCCAGGTTGTAGGAGCAGTTCAGCATGCCGCAGTAAGCATCGCCGCGGCCGTTGATCATGTCACCGTCGCCTTCAGCAGCTGCAACAAACATGCAGGGGCCGTTGAAGAACTTTGCGATCAGGGTTTCCGGAGTTTCGGGGCCAAAGTTGCCCAGGAAAACGGTCAGAGCATTGCAGCCAGCCTCGGTAACCTCAGCAACAGCCTTCTCCATGTCCTTCTCGTTCTCAACAGTGGTCTTTGCCTCGTACAGGTCCAGACCCTTAGCCTGGCAGGCTGCCACGATAGCGGCGCGGCGCTTTTCGCTCAGCTGAATGGGGAAACAGTCACGGCTGACGGCAACAATGCCCAGCTTGACTTCAGGGATGTTGGTAGACTTCATAAGTTTGCCCTCCGTTTATTTTTTAATTTTGCTCTGCTCAATATCAAGTTAGGAAGTAGGAGTTAGAAGTTAGGAGTTGATGGTGTGTGCCTGCACGCACATTGTAACTTCTAACTTTTCCCTTCCAACTCCTAACTATTTTTACAGATCGTCTGCGATGTCGATGTTCACGCCTTCCAGGCCGACATAAGCGCCTGCGGCAGCTTCGCTGCTCTCAACATGGGCCAGCAGCCACTTGTTGCAGGCCCACAGCTGGGCGTCGTCACCGCCGTCAGCCTTGATTTCCGGCTTGGCGGTGTTGGTGCCCTGCGGCAGTGCAACCAGCACGCGGAAGCCCTTGGCCGGGTCCACATGGCAGGGTGCGTAATGCAGGGTGGTGGCGTAAACTTCCACCAGGGTGCCTGCCGGTGCGCGGAAAGCCTTGACCTTTGCGGTGTCCAGCTTGCCATCGGTGATGTCGTCCATCTTGGCCAGCAGCAGGATGAAATCCTCGGTGCCCAGGTTGAACTCACTGTCGCGGTGGTATTCCAGGCAGTTCAGTTTGGTGTTGTGGCCGTTGCACCAGCCCAGCTGGACCGGCATGCCGCCAAACAGATGCTTGGAAACTTCCACCATTGCGGGCAGCTTCTGCAGAACAGGCTCCTCAGCCACATAATCGGTAGCTTCCGGCAGCGGGGTGGTTGCCAGCGCCTGCAGGATCTCTGCCTTGGCAGCTTCCAGACCGGTTACCACACGGCCATAAGGCTTGAATTCGGGATCATTTACAGAATAGATCTTCATTGCAATGCCTCCATCTCTGCATACAGCGGCTTCAGGGCCGGGTACAGCTTGTGCCACAGCTCATAGCGGGCTGCATATTTCTTAACCAGAGCCGGATCCGGCTCGGTCACGCTCTTGATCTTGATCAGCTTATCCGCGCATTCCTGCACCGTGGCGTATTCGCCGCAGGCAACAGCTGCCAGCATGGCGCCGCCGTAACCGGGGCCCTGCTCAGTCTGGGGCAGCGCCAGGGGAATGCCCAGAATATTTGCCATGATCTCGCGCCACAGCGGGCTCTTGGCGCCGCCGCCGCACAGTGTGCTGGATGCGATCTCAACACCCTGTGCACGAGCGATCTCGACACAATCCTTGATGGCAAAGGCAACGCCTTCCAGCACAGCCTGGGTCATATCGGCGCGGGTGGAATCCATACGCAGCCCGATGAAAGAACCGCGGGCTGCGGGATCGTTATGGGGGCTGCGCTCACCCATCAGGTAAGGCAGATAGTACACATCGTTTGCACCCAGCTTTTCAGCGGTGATGGGCTCCTGCTCCTTGCCGAAGTCCTGGGTGTTCAGGATGTCTTCCATCCACCACTTGTTGCAGCTTGCAGCGGACAGGATGCAGCCCATCAGGTGGTAGCCGCCGTCTGCATGGTCAAAGCTGTGCAGGGCGTTCTGCTTGTCCACACCAAAGGTGCTGCTGGTGATGAACACGGTACCGGAGGTTCCCAGCGAGATGTTGCACTTGCCGTTGCCCACAGCGCCGCAGCCAACAGCAGCGGCAGCATTGTCGCCGGCGCCGGCGCAGACCTTAACGCCTTCCGGCAAACCCAGCTTGGCAGCAGCTTCGGCGGTCAGGGTGCCAACCGGCTCCCAGCTTTCAAACAGCTTGGGCATCTTGGCTTCGCTAACGCCGCAGATATCCAGCATTTCTTTGCTCCAGCACTTGTGCTGCACATCCAGCAGCAGCATGCCGGAAGCATCGGAATAATCGGTGCAGTGTACGCCGGTCAGCTTGTAGTTGATGTAGTCCTTCGGCAGCATGATCTTGCTGATCTTTGTAAAGTTCTCCGGCTCGGTATCGCGCATCCACAGCAGTTTGGGGGCGGTAAAGCCGGCAAATGCAATGTTTGCGGTGTACTTGCTCAGGTTTTCTTTGCCAATGACGTTGTTCAGGTATTCCACCTGCTTCTGGGTGCGGCCGTCATTCCACAAAATGCAGGGGCGGATCACTTTGTCCTGTGCATCCAGCACCACCAGGCCGTGCATCTGGCCGCCGGCACCAATACCGGCCACCTGCGAAGCATCAAAGCCGTTCAGCAGCTCCGGAATGCCTGCACAGACAGCGTCCCACCAGTCAGCGGGGTTCTGCTCGCTCCAGCCCGGATGCGGGAATGCAATGGGATATTCGCGGCTTACAATGTTGGCGATCTGCCCGTCGCCCTGCATCAGCAGCAGCTTGACTGCCGAGGTACCCAGATCGATACCAATGTAGTACATGAGCCATTCTCCTTTGCGTTGTGTTTTTTCTTGCGGTTCCCTCCGCTTTTTCTTTATTTTACCGAATTTTCCCTTGCAAGTGCAAGAAAGAGCGTATAAAATAGTAGACAGAAGTTTGGATGTTTTGGTGTTTTCACCCGGCCAAACTTTGTGTAACAAGAAAGTGAGGTTCCCCCGTATGCTGTTCTATGAGTCTGAGCGTTCTGACCAGCACAATTATTTGTACTGCCAGCGCGATCATAACTTTAATTTTCCGGCGCATCTGCACCACAGCTTTGAATTCCTGTGTGTGCAGTCCGGCACACTGGCCTGTACGCTGGAAAACGAGCAGTACGAAGTTCACCCCGGCGAAGCCCTGCTGGTGCTGCCGGACCAAATCCACAGCTACCGCACCATTGGCGAATCTCAGAGCGTGTTATGGGTGTTTTCTAACGACTGGGTGCCCGAATTTATTTCTCAGCTGGGCCAGCGGGAGTTTATCACCCCTGTGTTCCGCATGGAAGCTGCGCCCCTGATGGAGCTGCTCTGGCCGGGCGGCAACCGCTGCAAGCAGCTGGCCGGGCTTTACCTGATCTGCGGTGCAGCGTTGGAACAGTGCTTTTTGCAGCCGCGCCCCGTGCCGGATGTGGATGCCCACCTTTCCTCCAAAATTATCGACTATGTGCAAAAGAATTACACCCACACCCTGACGCTGGAACAGATGGCACGCGATCTTGGATATAATTACACCTATCTTTCGGCCTACTTCAACCACAGCCTGCACACCGGCTTTCAGGATTTTATCAACCAGTACCGCATCAGCCACGCCGCCGCGCTGCTGCAGGGCAGCAGCCTGCCCATCACCCAGGTGGCCGAACAGTGCGGCTTTGGCACCATCCGCAGCTTTAACCGCGTGTTCCTAAAAGAAAAAGGCATGACCCCCAGCGCTTTCCGCAAGCAGAATGTGCTGTAGCCATACTTATTGACAGCCCCGCCGGGCATGTTATAGCGGTTGACCCTTTTAGGTTATCGAGTTCATTGAAGAACCGTCACCGGCCAGGGTGACGGTTCTTGCTTTTTGCCACTAAATCCAGCGTGATCGTCTTTCGGCCAACATGGAAAGTAAATGTAAAACGCGTGGTTCTCACCTCCTCTCGGAAGTGGGGCCAACCGCCTGCCGTTGTGTGCAGTGCCTGCTGCAGATGCAGCTTAAAAAGCACATCACATTTTGTCACCCAGTGCAACAAACTACTGCAGCCGCACCATAAGCTTTGTTTTCTTTTCTATCTTTATAGCCAAAAAGGCACCACCGGATGAAAAGTCCGGCGGTGCCTTTTTTGCTTATCAGGTCATCAATGTCCGCGCTTTCCCACAGCACGTTACGCCTTGTTTTCCGCTTTTCCACGCGCAAATATCTTTTTCAACACCTTCGCGCACGGCTTTTCAATCAACAGCGTAATGAGCGCTGCCCCCAGCAGGGACAGCCCAAAGCACAGCAGGGTATATTGCAGCTGCCACGGCTGCTCCCCTGCCCGGTTCGGTTCCGCGCTGACGGACGGTGGAACGCCCAGCCGTTTCAGGTGAACGGCCAGGTTCTGGTGCAGCAGGTAGTAGTTCATCGAAACCGCCGCCAGCCAGCCCATCACCCGGTTGCCCATCAAAAAGCGTAGCGGGCGCGCCGCAAACGGCAGGGTGAGCAGGATTCCCGCAACGGCCAGCCCCAGCAGCGGGCGACGCATCATCTGCCCGGCCTGCAAAGCCGCCTGGCCGCTCTCCCCTGCCTGCACCCGGAAAATGCGCAGCATCCCCCAGGTAGAAAGCACGCACAGCAGCGTTGCGATCCCCTGCCATGCCATCGCTTTGCGTTTTTCCGCTGCCGGGTAGCGCTGCACCAGCCAGACATACAGCAGTGCCGCCCCCATGCCCAGCGCGTATATGTCCAAAAAGTTTGCCAGCTGGTTGACCACCATATTGTATTCATCCAGCCGCCAGACGCACCCCCCGCGGAAGGCGAATGTCCCCGCTGCCATTGTCATCAGGGTGCCAAGGGGATTTTTCATCGCCCACCGCGCCAGCAGCGGGAAGATCAAATACGCCTGCATCTCGATTGCAATGGTCCAGGAAGCCACCCCGATGGGGGTTGCAATATAGGTTGCCGGGTTAAACGTCTGGGTAAAGGTCAGGTGCATCACAACATCCCGCACCATATCGGAGCTGTTATGGTACAGGTGCCAGGGCAGCGCCACGGCAAACAGCAGCGCCAGCGTGACAAAATAATAGCTGGGCACAATGCGCATGATGCGGCGCTGGTAAAACTGTTTTGTGTTCGGTACCGCCTCTCCCAGCAGCATGGCACGGGCATAGGGCAGGAACAGCAAAAAGCCGGAAAGCAAAATCGTTCCGTCCACTGGCATATACCCGGCGCGCAGCAGATAATCCAGAGAGTAACTGCCAATGCTCGGCGTCAGCCAGGATTGCTGCCAAAAGTGGTACCAGCTGACAATAAACACCAGCAGCACCCGCAGGCCGTTCAGTTCCGGTATTTTATAACAGTTCGGGCGGTATGGCTCCATGCCATCATCCCCCTCATTCCCACAAAATTTTCTTTACGCCAACGCGCAGGTTGACCAATCTGTCCCAGGGGCCGTTGCGCTGCAGCATCATCAGCAGGCTGCTGCGGGTTGCAGGGTCGTTGGTGAACAGGGTTCCCAGCTTGCCATCCCAGCCGTATTCCCCCAGGTGCAGCGGCACCGGGCTTTCCTCCGGGGCAACGCAGACACTCATCAAATGGCCATAGCTCATACCAAGGCGCATGGTATCCTGCCCCACAAAAATCTTGCGTTGCTCTGCGTTCAGCAGCGGCTCCGCCATCGCCTGCACCGTTTCCGGTTTCAGCAGGCGGCAGCCGTTCCATTCGCCGCCGTTCATCAGCATGGTGGCAAAGTGGGCATAATCGTCAATGGTCGAAACCATGCCTGCCCCTCCGGAAAGGAACTCCGGTAGGCTTTTCATGTTCATCTGGATGCCAAGGTGGTTCACCACATCGGGCACCGCTGCGCCGGAATTGAAATCATACGCTTGGGCAAACCGGCCACGCTTGGCTTCCGGCACATAAAAATCCGTATCCACCATCTCCAGCGGGTCCAGCAGGTTCTGCTTCAAAAAATCGCGGTAGTTCATCCCGCTGGCGGCTTCCACCGCTGCGGCCAGGATATCCGCGCTGACACCATACCGCCAGCCCTTGCCGGGGCGGTACAGCAGCGGCAGCTTCGCCATTTCGGCAATCACCTGACGCGTGGTACGCTGCCCGCCTTTGGTAAAGGATTCCGAAATTTCATCATACAGCCTGCCCAACCCCGCCGACTGTACCGAATCGTTATCATTGTAGCCATACCCGGAGGTCATGCAGAGCAGCTGCCTGATTGTCAGGTTCGTATGCTCGGCATCCCCGAACTCCGGCAGATAGGCTGCCACCGGGGCGTCCAGGTCCAGTTTGCCGTCCTCCCATAGCTTCATCACCGCAAAGGCCGTGATGGGCTTGCTCATCGAGAACACCCGGCAGATGGTATCCCGCGCAAAGGGGATGCCCTGTTCCCGGTCCGCCATGCCCGCCTGTGCATAAGCCAGCTGTTTGCCATCCCGTAGGTAGAGCGCGCTGACACCGATAAAATCCCCCTGCCGGGCCACTTGATCCAACAGGGCTTGCAATGCCTGTTCCTTTTCCATTGTTCTGCATCCCTTTCGCAGTTTCACTTTCTGCCAGTGTAGCACGAATTTTTTCTCTCTGCAATCCTGTTTTTGCCCGTTTGGCGTTGACGTACCGCCCGGCAGGTGGTATACTGGCAGCATCGTTTAACCAACTTATCAAGTTGCATAATAGGTTTATGTGGTAAATAATAAATAATAATGAATAAAGAATAATGTCGGTGCGCCGCCCGCGGCGGCGCGAATAAAATAAGTTGGCAGCTCTGGTCAGAATGTTTTTTCCGGAGCAGCTGACCTAATTAAAATGTGATGCCGTGGGCATCACACAATCATTATTCATTATTCTCTATTCTTTTTTATCTAAATAAACAGGAGGCCCGCTATGTCATATATTTCAAAGATTGACCTTTCCACAGCCCCGCAGGAGGTCCGCGCCGCGGTGGATAACCACCTGGCCCAGGGCTACCAGCTGACCAACGAAAAGCTGACCCTGCTGCATAATGTAACGGCGTTCCATACGCTGGAAGAAAGCTCCTATGAGCTGGACCGTGAGCTGCAGCGGCTGATCGGCAAGCGCGCCGCAGATTTTTATGAGTACGCCATTTCGCTGCAAAATGACTGCCTGGTATGCAGCGCCTATTTTTCCCGCCTGCTGGAAAAGAACCATATTGACTTTGCCACCTTTGATTTTACCGATGATGAGCGCCTGCTGATCGAATATGGCCGCGCCATTGCCCGTGACCCCAAGCATGTGCCGGAGGACCTGATTCGCCTGATGCAGCAAACCTTTACTGAAGAGCAGCTTGTGGTAATTACCACAATGGGTGTTTTTATGATTGCCAACAACTATTTTAATGACATCCTGAACGTGGACCCCGCACCAGTGCAGGAATAATTCCAGCGCCAGCACGTATATGAATCATGATATAATAAAGAAGAGCTTCTCGGCCCATACCAGCCGCCAAGCTCTTCTCTTTTTATAGTTTATCGTTTTATTTCCCGGCCCTCACTCGCTCAGGCAGATGTCCCGCACCAGGTTGCCCCAGCGCTCCGGGTAGCCGGCCAGCAGTTCTTCATGCTGCAAATCCTGTTCGTGCAGGATGGGCCGGGCAAAGTACTGCTGGTAGCGGGCTGTTCTGCTCCAGGCCGCCGCTGCCCAGAATAGCATGGTCGATATGGATGCTGCCCCGCGCCGCCAACATCCCGACAAACACCCCACCCAGTACGCAGCTTCACCGCCGTCAACCTCACGCAAAATTTACACAAATATAACGCCGCCATGGTGGCAGCGCCCGTTTGGCCCCGATATACTGGAATTATCGTCAAATACTTCTTTGCCGACCAGATCAAACCATTTTGGGCAAGCTCTGGATTGAAAGGATGGATGATGTCCCATGCTTCCCTGCCGTTCCACTTGTACCTGTGCGTTTGAAGGCTGCCACAAAACCTGCCCCCGCTGGCGGGCCATGCAGGAGCAGCAGCACGCCGAAACCGCCCGCAAAAAAGAGTATCTGCGTCAGGCGGACGAAGCCTGCCGTGCCGTGTTGAGCCAATGCCGCCGCTGCGGCGGGTATGTGTTCTCCGCGGGTTCCTATTGATTTCTAAAATCAAAAGCAGAACAGGCGCGTCCAAACCTGTGCCTGCACTGCTTCTATCGCAATTTTCAAAAATAAGGCGAATAGCCGCAGGAATGGAACCAGCCTGAGCAGTCAGAAGACGAAACTGTCTGAAAAGCACATTGTATCGCGTTCGGAAGAGCATCCAGCGTCCTCGCCTTGAATTTACGAAGGAAAGACTTCACCGTCGACCAGAGCTTTTCAATAGGATTCAGATCAGGACTATATGGTGGAAGATAAATGTATCGAACACCGGAGCTGTCCAGCAGATTTCTCACTGCCTTTGCATGGTGAACTGCAGCAGCACCGGGAACGGCTTGCCTTTTGTTAAGTCTTTTGCCATGGTACTTTCCTCCCCAGGAGGTGCCGGGAACCTGAATTCTCAATTTCCAAGCCACACCCCCAAAACAGGGGTTATTTTAGTACAGCCGCCGCCCGCTGTAAAGGGTCAAAAATTGCTCTTTTTTCGGTGCTTAAAGTGGTCAGTGTCAGATCTCAATGCTTCGCCCGCCGGTGCGGTTGTACAGCCGGTGGCTGATGGAAACCACGGTGCGGTTCTGACCGGCGCGCTGCAAAGCATCCAGAACAGTCTGTTCTGTTCCGGCGTCCAGGTTTGCGGTAATTTCATCCAGCAGCAAGATTTGCGGCCCGGCTGCAATGGCGCGCGCGATGGAAAGCAGCTGCCACTGCCCCTGCGAGAAGATGCCCGGCGTACACGGGGTATCGTACCCTTCGGGCAGCGCCGCAATGGCATCATGCAGGCCCACGGTGCGGGCGGCATCCTCCGCCTGCTGCGGGGTGATGGCGGCATCAAACAGGGTGATCTGGTCCCGCACGGTGCCCGGCACACGGCGGAAGCTCTGCTCCACATAGCCAACCAGCGGGCGGCGGGCAGTATCCGGCAGTGTGGCGGCTTCCACGCCGTTCAGCATCACTTTGCCCTGCTGCGGGCGGTACAAGCCCAGCAGCAGCTTAAAGATGGTGCTCTTTCCCGCGCCGGTACGGCCGGTTAGGGTGACCTGCTCGCCTTTCTGCACAGCAAAGCTCAGGCCGTGCAGCACTTCCTCATCGCTCTCATAGCCAAAATGCACGTTCTGCAGCTCCACGCTGGGGGCACCCGGCACGGCCTGCGGGGCGGTTTCAGCGGTGGGAATGCGCTCTGCCTGCGCCAAAAAGCCGTTGATGCGCCGCACACCGGCCACAGCGGATTGAATCGTCTCGATCTCCATGCCGATGCTTTCCAGCGGGGTGAACACCTGGGAAATATAGGCAATAACCGCCACAGCCGTGCCGACCGACATGCCAAAGAACGCCCTCACTTCCGGGCTGCCCGCTGCGGAAAGCAGCATAACCAACGCCACCACCGCCGCGTTCATAATCAAAATCACAGGCGAATAGCAGGCATCGTAAAAATTGGTTTTCTCCACCGCGGCAAAGCTGTCGTCCAGCGCTTCGTCATAGGTTTTTTCCATGTAATTTTCCCGCCGCAGGGTGTGGATGGTGCGGATGCAGCGCAGCGTTTCCGGCACATGGGCGGAAGCCCGCGCCACAGCGGCACGGTTTTGCAGCTGCGCTTTCAGCATCCGCTTTTGCACCACGCGGGTAAAGAGATACAGCAGCGGCAAAACCACCAGCAGGATCAACGCCAACCCGCGGTTCTCTGCAAAAATCACGGCCAGAATACCGCACAGGCGGCAGGCATCCGCAAACATGCTGATGATGCCGGAGGTGAACAGCTCTTCCACCGTGTCCACATCACCCACAAAGCGGGAAACCGCCGCGCCGGATTCCTGGTTTACAAAGGCTTCCGCCGGGAGCTTGTCCAGCTTGGCGCACATGGCGCTGCGCAGGGCGTGGGTCATTCTCTGGCCAAACACGGTCAGCAGACTTTCCCGCAGGGAATCCAACCCGCCGGAAAGTGCCAGCAGCCCAAAGTACCCCAACGCCAGCGCAAAGGGCACCGCCTGCCGGGCCGTCAGGCGGTCCACCACGCGGCCCAGTACCAGCGGCGGCAGCAGGCTTGCCGCCACCGCACCGGCCACGGCCAGCACCAGCGCGGTGCAAAGCAGCGGCTGGCGGCGCACGGTACCCAGCACAACGCTGCGCACGGTCTCATTTTTCCGGTTCATCCTGCTTGCCTCCTTCCTGGGCATTTACCAGCGCGGCATACTGCGGGTTCTGCACCATCAGTTCCTTGTGGGCCGCACAGACTGCTTTGCCGTCCTGTATCCACAACACGCCGTCCATCTGGGGGAACAGGTACAGCCGGTGGCTGATCAGCAGCACGGTGCTGCCCGCGGTCATTTTACGCAGGTTGGCAAAAACCTGTTCTTCGGTTTTGCGGTCCAGGGCCGAGAACGGGTCGTCCAGCACCAGCAGCGGGCGCGGGTGGGCCAGTGTGCGGGCCAGCGCCAAACGCTGCTGCTGCCCGCCGGACAGGCGCACGCCGCCATCGCCCACGCGGGTATCCAGGCCGTTCGGCATGGCTTTTACTTCATCCTCCAGGCAGACAGCCCGCAGGTACTTCCAGGCGTCGTCATCTCTGCCCAGCAGGATGTTGTTGCGGATGCTGTCGCTCAGCAGCTCGGGGTCATGCCCCAGGTAGCCAACCACGCCGCAGCGCTCCGCGTCCGTCATGCCGGCCATCTCACGCCCGCCGTACTGGATGGAACCGGTATAGGGCAGCTCACACAAAAACGCTTTGCCCAGTGTGGATTTGCCGCAGGCCACCGCGCTGGTAATGCCAAAAATCCGGCCCGGCTGCGCGGTAAAGGTGATATCCTGCAAAACCGGTGCCCCGCCCCGGTAGGCAAAGCCCAGCTTGTTCACGGTCAGGGTTTCCGGCTTGGCCGGGATCTCTTCCGGCAGGGGGTCCGGCTGGCGCATCAGCGGTTTGATGCGTCCCCAGGATACCTGAGCTTTCTGCACCGCGTTGAACAGCTTTGCCGCGTGGGAGGATTTGACCGCCAATTTGCCAAAGCAGGACAAGAACGTGGTGAGCGCTGCAATATCCCAGGCGGCCCAGCCGGTACCCGCCACATTGCGCGCGCCAAAGGTAAAGATGAACAGAACGCCGGTCATTGAGATAACCCCGTACAGCGGCGGCATGGCGGCCACCGGCAGCCCGGCTTTGACGGCGGTACGCTCGTAATCCTGCAGGCAGGCTTCATACGCGGCATCGCGCTGCGGCTCACAGCCATACACGCGGTAGGTCAGCGCGCCGGACACCCGGTCCAGTGTGGCGGCGCTCAGGCGGCCTGTGCTCTCCTTGTTGGCAGCGCCGGTGCGCTGCACCAGGGTTTTCATCTGCTCGGCAATATAATAGGAGATCGGCGCAAACACCAGGCAGAGCAGCGCCAGCCGCCAGTCGTACCCCAGCAGCATCACGGCATAGGCCAGCAGGGCAATGCCGGTATCAAAAATTTCCGTGGTGAACTTGCGCATGCCCTCGGCACAGGCGTCCACATCGGAGATAGCTTTGGTCATCAGGGTGCCGGTGCCGGCCTGTTCCAGTTCAACCTTGCCTTTCCGCACCAGATTGGCGTACAGCACCTGTTTCATGCTGCGGTTGATGTTGTTGGCAAACTTGCGCACATACAGCCGCTTGATGAACCGCGACCCCTGCACCACCGCAATGGCGATCAAATAGCCCGCACATAGCGCCGCCATGGCGGCAAAGGTTTCGTTCCCGTTCAAAATGCCCAGCAGGCATTGGGCCAGCTGGCCCTCAAACCAGGGGCCGACCACCAGACCCAGGTTATAGATCAGGCCCGATACCGTTACCACCGCCAGCACCGGCCTTTGGTTTTCGAAGTAGCTCAGCACCCGGTCCGGCTGGCGCACCGGGGCGCTTTCCGTGTTCTTCATCCTGCAATTCCTCCCCATTCATCTGCTGCACCCGCGCCGTCACATCCGGGAACCCTGCCCGCCGCTGGTTTTTGCTGCGCCAATACAGAGTTTCCAGCGTTTTGCAAAAGGCTTCCCGTTCATCCTCCGGCAGTTCCTCCACCAGCCAGGCATAAAATACGGTTTCAATCGCAGCTTTGGAGTTTTTCAGTTCCTCGGCCTTGGGCGTGGCATACAGCAGCTGGCTGCGGCCATCGTCCGGGTTCGGTTTGCGCACCAGGTAGCCCTTGGCTTCCAGGCGGGCCGCACGGCGGGCGGCCGCCCCCTTATCAATCTTCAGGGCCGCACGCACATCCGCCTGGGTCATGCCGGGGTTGTGGCGTACCAGATGAATAAAATCAAACTCTGCCGTGCCAATGCCATCGGCTTTCATCATCTGTACGGTAAACTTGGCCGCTTCCCGCGCAATTTTGGTCATCTGCCGCTCGGTCGGGTCATTGTTCTGTTCTGCCTGCATGTTTGGCCTCCTTTTCAAGTTGGATGTACCATCAACCATTTGGATGATACTGCATCTATCTAGTCCTGTCAATGCTTTTTGCCAGATTTTCTGCGGTGTGCTACAATAAAGGCAAAGCTTTGCAAAGGAGCGCCTTTTTGTATGCCGAACGTGATTGAAATTACTGATTTTGCCGCCCCGGAGCTGGACGTTTACGCCCGGCTGACCCAGGCTCAGCTGCGCAGCCGCCTGGAACCGGAAAAAGGCATTTTTATTGCCGAAAGTCCCAAGGTGATTGCCCGCGCACTGGACGCCGGGTATCAGCCTATCTCCTTTTTAATGGAGCGCAAGCAGATCACCGGCCCGGCCAGCGAGGTTCTGGCCCGCTGCGGGAACGCCCCGGTGTATACCGCTGACCGCGCCATGCTGGCCCAGCTGACCGGCTTCGAGCTGACCCGCGGCGTGCTGTGCGCGATGCACCGTCCCCTGCTGCCCACGGTGGAGGAAGTCTGCCGCAATGCCCGCCGGGTGGCCGTGCTGGAAGGCATTGTGGATTCCACCAACATCGGGGCCATCTTCCGCAGTGCTGCCGCCCTGAACATGGATGCCGTGCTCGTCACACCCTCCTGCTGCGATCCGCTGTGCCGCCGGGCCGTGCGGGTCAGCATGGGCACCGTGTTCCAGGTGCCCTGGACCCAGATCGGCTCCACCGCCGCCGACTGGCCGGAGCAGGGCATGCAGCAGCTGCACACTCTCGGCTTCAAGACCGCCGCCATGGCGCTGACCGACCTTTCGGTTTCTATCGACGATGCCGCCCTGGCCGCCGAGCCAAAGCTGGCCATCGTGCTGGGCACCGAGGGTGATGGCCTTGCCCACACCACCATTGCCGCCTGCGATTACACGGTGCGCATCCCCATGTCCCACGGGGTCGATTCCCTCAACGTTGCCGCCGCCAGCGCCGTTGCGTTCTGGCAGCTGGGCAAACAGTAACATTCCTTTGTAAGTCCCCCATGAGCAGAACAGAACCTGTTATCCTTGGTATATTTCTTCTATCAGGATGATGGCAAGTGGAATAAGGTTCTGAAATAAACCGGCCTGTATTTTGATAAAACGGAATTTAATGGGACCAAACATGAAAATTGCAATTGTTGGATATAGCGGTTCCGGCAAATCGGGATTTAATGGAGGGATGTTTCTATGAAATCTTTTGTTTGCAGTTTGTGTCACAATGGCATACTTGGAGGAGGTCTGTACCTCGATAGTCAGTCGCTTACTTACAAGACAAACAAGCTTACAGTTGACAAAAAATACAGAAATTTAGTTTTGCCGATGCAGAAAATAAAAGAAATCTCTTGGAAGTGGATAGTCTTTCCAATTGCAACAGTTAATATGAAAAATGGAGAACTATATAAATTCATTATTTTCAATAAATCACGCTTTGCAAAATGGTTTCAAGAGTATTCTCGATAAATACAAAGTGTCAAATTCGCGTTTGTTGAATGAAGTTCAACAATGCATACCCCAGTGGGGTGTGCAAGCGACAGAACGGTCTTGCGATAGCAAGATGGAGGGGCCGCGCCCCGACAAGTTCGCGTTTGTTGAATGAAGTTCAACAATGCAGACCCCAGTGGGGTATGCAAGCGACAGAACGGTCTTGCGCACAGCGCAAGATGGCGGAGTTTCACTCCGACAAGTTCGCGTTTGAGCAATCAGCAAGGCTTCTCCGCGGCGGGATGAGGGTATCCCGCCCTACAGATCATTTGTATGTTTGCATCGCAATATAAAATAAGCTGTAGGGAACGGTCTTGACCGTTCCGGGGCCTCGCTGTATATGCCATAATGAGATATACGGCAAGGTTCACCTAAGGGACGATGCCAGCATCGCCCCTTACAAGTTCCACTTTATCACGCGCCATTTTGTCTCCCCTCCAAAAAAACAAAAGAATGCAGCGATGTAGTTTTCCTCTACATCTCTGCATTCTTATTCTTTATGATTTTATCCCTATATTTCCCGCCCGCAGCCTATGCCCCGCCTCAAATTCCTAACTTCTAACTACAAAAGTTGCCCCCGCCTGATTGCGGCTTCAGGCGGGGGCGATGGGGTATCGTTTTGGTGTGAGGAGGAATCATGTTCCACGGCAACGGTTGCGGCTCCGTTCCGTGTGATTATAGGATACCCAATACTTGAGAAAAATATATTATAACGGTGTGAACTTTCTGTTAATTTCCCCCACGCCGGGGGCACGCCGTTAAAAAGTACGAAATATAGTAAAAATTATAAGGGCAATACCGCATAATTCTAAGTGCCGATACGGCGAGCGAGGTGCGGCAGATGCTAAGCCAAAAGCGCAGATAATACTGGATGTCTTATCGAGCATTTTGGCAACGCAGATGCCGTGCCGCAGCTGCCGGAGCGGTGCTTAAGCCGCAAGGCGGGAATTGTGCGGTGTTGCCTAAGATTATAGCTCACACTGCACCGTAAATGCCGTGCACGCTCACTTCGCCGGTAAACACATGGGTGCTGCCCTCAGCCCCCTGCACCACCAGGCGGCCCTCTTCGTCCACATCCAGGGCGGTGCCTTCGCCGCCATCAAAGGTCACATGCCTCCCCAGGTTTACACAGCGCGCCTTATACGCATCCCGGATAGCGGAAAAGCCCTCCCGCTCAAAGCCGTACAGCGCGCGGTCAAAACCAAAGTTCGTCATGCTCTCCGCCAGGGCGGCGGCGTCCGCCGCCGGATCCACGGCAATGCCCTGCAAAGCCAGGCTGGTTCCATGGGGCAGCGCCATTGCGTCAAAATAGCTCTGCGGCTGGGCTAGGTTGATGCCAATGCCACACACAATGGCATGGTGGTCCGGCATCCCCTCGCACAGAATGCCTACGATCTTTTTACCGTTCAGCAACAGGTCGTTGGGCCATTTGATCTGGCACTGGATGCCGTACCGCTGTTCCAGCGCATCCGCCACGGCCATGCTGGCAAACAGCGGCAGGCTTTCGGGCTGAGCCAGCTCAGTTTTCAGCACTACCGTGTAATACAGCGCCTGCCCGGACGCATTGATCCAGGTGTGCCCGCGCCGCCCGCGGCCCGCCGTCTGGCTGGTGGTATACACTGCCCCCACCGGGCCGAATTTGTCCAGGTTTGCCTTTGCCCAGGTGTTGGTGCTGTCCACCTCTTCCAGATAGTACAGCTCGTTCACGCTGTTGTGGGATACTACTGCATTGTTTACCATTGTTCCGGCACCTGCTTCCATTCAAAACTGCACTGTCCATCCGTGATGGTGATCACGCCATAGCTGTGGGTATCCCGCAGGCTGCCGGGGTTGAACAGCGCCGGGGAAAACGGCGTACCATGGCGCAGCGTTTTATAGTGGGTGTGGCCAAACAGCACCACATCCGCCCCGCGGTCCGCTGCGTATTCGGCGATCCGCTCGTACCCGGATTTTACCCCGAACAGATGCCCGTGGGTATAAAAGAACAGCACACCGCCAAAGGGTGCCAGCCCCTCTGCCGGGTCATCGAAACCAATATCGCAGTTGCCGCGCACCCGGTAGATGGGGTAATCCGGCGCAGCGCCGTTTGTGGCAATGGCCTGGTCCAGGTCATACAGGCCGTCCCCCAAAAAGAACAGGGCATCGGCAGTTTCGTTTTTCAGCAGCCAGCGCAGCGGGGTCACACGCCCGTGTACATCGCTGACAACCAGCACTTTCATGGGTTGCTCGGCCATATCATTCGCTCTCTTCTTCGCGGTCATCCTCATCTTTGGCCGCGATCAGTTCTTTGTAAATATCGCCCTTGCTGAACGGCGTTCCCTTGGCAGCCTGTTTTGCGGCTGCGGCGGGCGGGGTGCCCTGCGCCATCAGCAGGCGGGCAGTGGCAACGGCGTCCGGCAGGGTCACTTCCTCCGCCGCAGCCTGCGCCGCCGGGGCACCGGCCATGACCAGCACATACTCCCCACGGGGATCGTTCTGCTCATAGTAGCGCACAGCTTCACCGATGGTCGTCTTGGTGATTTCCTCGTGCAGCTTGGTCAGCTCCCGGCACAAAGTAATGGAGCGCTCCGCGCCAAAGGCGGCGCACAGGTCGTCCAGTGTTCCGCGCAGCTTGTGGGGGGCCTCATAAAAAATCACGGTGCGGGTCTCCCCCTGCAAAAATTCCAGCCGCTCGCGGCGCTCCTTTTTGGGCACCGGCAAAAAGCCCTCAAACACAAACCGGGCGGTATCCTGCCCCGAAACCGCCAGCGCCGTCACGCAGGCACTGGCACCCGGCACCGGCGTTACCGTAATGCCGCGGGCAATGGCGTCTTTCACGATCTGCTCACCGGGGTCGCTGATGCAGGGCATACCGGCGTCAGAGCAGAGCGCGCAGCTCTCTCCCGCTTCAATGCGGTCCAAAATTGCCGCGCCATGGTGCAGCGCATGCTCATAATAGCTCATCATCGGCTTTTTTAAGCCAAGATGGTTCAGCAGCTTCAGGGTCACGCGGGTATCCTCGGCGGCAACAAAATCTGCCGCGCCAAATGTAGCCGCCACCCGCGGCGGCATATCGTCCAGGTTGCCAATGGGCGTGGCAACAATATACAAAATTCCGGGCATGGGGTTCTCCTTTTATCTTTTACCGCGCCAAACGTATCAAACGCGCCGCGTGGTTTTGCTTCTGTGTTCATTATAGGCATTTTTGCCCCTGGGTGCAAGACGGCAGAAAAATTCAATTTTTTTCTTCAACCCTCTAAAAACCCTGTATTTTCAAGGCTTTTCGCCAGTGTAATTCTCAAACCTTATGTATTTTCCCTTGTTTTTGCCCTTATGAGCGAAAACAAGGGAAACTTTTTGTTATTCACCGCCGACTACCTTGTCCAGCAGCCTTGCGGAGGTACGCTTCGCTTCCCTTGTAGCGTGAGCGTAGATATTCATTGTGGTACTGACATCAGCGTGTCCGAGAAGCTCCTGCACATCTTTCGGTGCTGCCCCATTTGAGAGCAGATTGCTTGTGAATGTGTGACGAAGCTGGTGGAAATGAAAGTCCTCCAACCCCTCAACCTTTTTCCTTGCCGCTCTGCACATAATCCCTACCGTACTCGGCGATTCAAACGCTCCGTCCGGTCTGAGGCAGACAAAGGATATTTCCTTGTATCCCTCCGGGACTTCTTCCGTTCTCGGCAGACTATAAACCTCGTAATAAGTACGGTCTTTTTCTTTGACCTCACTGTAATAGTTGAGGCTATACAGTTCTCCGTATCGGAAGCGGTTTTTGTGCTGTTCGGCTTTGGCTGTCTTAAGAATTGCCGCCAGTGTGTCGCAGAAGTCCACAGTACGGATTTTCTTTCGCTTGGTCGCTCCGATCTCCATCTTGTGCCTCGCTCCGTTGTAGCGCATACTGCGGCGAACTGTGAGGTACTGACCTTCAAGGTTAATATCCTGCCAGGTCAAGCCGCAGACCTCGCCAATGCGAAGCCCCGTGTAGTAGGCAATCTGAATGGGCAGCAACGCCGGATTGTCTTTCTTTTTCAAGAAATCTTCCAGTTGCAAATACTGTTCATAGCTGATTGTGGGAGCGGAAGTCATATGCCACCCAAGCCCACACTGGATATTGATATATCTGAGTTCCGTCATATGCGAAGTCTGATGATTAAGGTGCAGGACAGGGCAAGAGAAATCAAGCACTTGCAGGACAAGGTGCTGCCCGACCTGAAACAGCAGCTTGCCGAAACCAAAGGTATCTTCAAGGGCAAAGAAAGGGCAAAGAGCGAAAGGCACTGGAAACGCAGATACAGCAAACCGAAAGGGAAATCGCTGATAAGCTGGATAAAATCCCTGATACGCTGAAAGCAGACGGTTATCCCGATGCACAGGCGTTTATGGATACCTTCCGAAAAATGGAGGGTGTTGTAGAGCAGTACAACCGTGACCTTGCCAAGTGGGAACAGCAGGTTAAGGAGAAAGAAAAGCCCAATAGACCGCCCGAAAAAGAAAGTGTCCGAGACAGGCTCAGGCAGTTACAGGCAGAGGGCAAACAGCAAAGAACACGAAAGAAGTCCCAAGACAGAGAAAGATAGTTTTGACACCGAAAACGACACCGTAGGGCAGTATCCTTGCCTTGCGGGATTACATATATCAGAATATAAGAAAGTCTCCTGCGAGACGAAAAATCTTGTAGGAGACTTCATATCTTATGTTTTCAGAGCAACTTTGATAATTCCACCAGTTTTATTTTTGATACCCAAATTATAAACATATATTTAATCATTTCTATATTTTTTCCTTAATTTTCGCAATTTCAAACCACAATAAACAATCAGATAACTATATAGCAGGGTCATGATTGCAAAAAACACGGTGAACACGGTTGTAAGTGGGTCATTGGTTTCTATGCTTCTTATAAAATTAGGAAGAACGCAGCATAGAAAGATTATTAAAATTGGAAGTAAACGAGTTTTTACCACATGGTCGATCATTTCTATTCTTGATTCATTATCGGAAAATATTTCGCCATCACGCTCGGAATCCATCTCTGTTAACGGTTTACGAAAATACAGCCATCCAACACAACGGCCAATATATTCCCAACCGTAATCCCTAAAAATTTGGAAATAGTTACTTGTTTCCGAATTATTTTTATAATCCAGTCGGTACGCTACTTCCGCTGGCGTACACTTTTCAAAAATATAGAAACAAGGGGGAATCATTTTTACCAGTTTCCAACCACTCATATGCTGATTATGCAACCAAATTTCTTCATCTTCATAATCTGCAATGGTAAAAAAACGTATTACAGTTTTTTTGTTATTCATTTATTTTCTCTCCTTTGCTATTCTTATACAATCGCTCTATACGTTTAATTTCAAGATGTAAGATTTCTTTTCCAAGTTCGGTAATTCGATAAATCTTTCTTTTTTCCTCCTCACTCTCAAAATCAATTAAGCCATCTTTTTCCATTTTAGAAAGCGTTCCATACATTGTTCCTGCACTAATGATTAACTCTCCACCTGTCATTTGCCTGACCTGTTGACTAATTCCGTAGCCATGCTGAGGTTGTTGGAGACAGAACAAAATGTAAAAACCGCTTTCTGTCATAGGTACGTAAATCCTTTTTATTTTACTATTCATAGGCATCCTCACTATTCCACTTCGATATATCGAATCTCTATGTATATAGTATCGAGGTTCGATGTAGTTGTCAAGAATTTTTTGAAATAAAAGGCGGCAGAGATTATCCCTGCCGCCTTTATCTAATTATACAAAAATTATCTCATTGTTCACAATCTCTTTTGCACAAACTTGTATGTTGTTCATAAACAGGACCTGACCTATGACGAAGCCTATGAGGTCATGAACGAGATCATGAGCGGGCAGACAAGCCCCACCCAGAACGCGGCGTTCCTGGCGGCGCTTTCCACCAAAAGCACCAAGGCCGAAACGATCGATGAAATTTCCGGCTGTGCCACCGCGTTTCCTCCCTGGACGTTACCGGCACCCGCAGCGAGATCAAGACGGATATTTCCGCCATGGTGGATCTGATCCGCCAGAACACCAGCCTGCCCTGCGCCGTCGGCTTTGGCATTGCCACCCCGCAGCAGGCTGCCGCCATGGCCAAAGTCAGCGATGATGCCATCGTCGGCAGCGCCATCATCAAGCTCTTTGCCCAATACGGCCCCGCCGCCGTGCCCCACATCGAAGCCTTTGTGCGCGATATGGCACAAGCGGTACATAATGCGTAGTTAGGAGTTAGGAGTTTTTGGGCTGCCGGTTATTAAAACTCCTACGTAACTTTCCATTATAATCTGTAGGGAACGGTCTTGACCGTTCCCTACAATGCTTTTATTCGGTTCACGGCAGCCTTTATCCCGCCGCCCAACTCCTAACTCCTAACTTCTATACAACTTGGCGACAACTCTGTGCTATACTTAAGATAAATAACGATTGGGGGCATTGGATGAACCGCATTTTGATTGTGGAGGACGAAATTACCATTTCCCGGCTGATTGCGGTCAGCCTGCGCCGCGCGGGGTATGACTGCACGGTTGCCAACGATGGCAGCACCGCGGCGGACCTGATTGCCGAGCACGACTTTGACCTGGCCCTGCTGGATATTATGCTGCCCGGCCTGGATGGGTACGAGCTGCTGGGCTACCTGCGCCCGCTGGGGGTGCCGGTCATCTTTATCACGGCCAAGGGCGCCACTAAGGACCGGGTCAGAGGCCTGCAGCTCGGCGCCGATGATTATATCGTAAAGCCGTTTGAAATCGAAGAACTTCTAGCCCGTGTGGAAGCCGTACTGCGCCGCACCGGCCGCGGCGGCCAGACCCTGACCGCCTTTGATGTAACGATGGATATTGTGGCCCGCACCGTGACCCGGCAGGGCAAGGCGGTGGAGCTGACCCCGCGGGAGTTCGACCTGCTGGAGCAGCTCATGCGCAACCGCGGGGCGGCGCTGTACCGCGATGTATTGTACGGGCGGGTGTGGGGCGGCGATCTGCTGGACAGCCGCACCCTGGACCTGCACATCCAGCGCCTGCGCAAAAAACTTGGCTGGGCGGATAAGATCGAAACCGTCTACCGTGTCGGTTACCGCCTTAAATCCGACCAGAAATAACTTCAAATTGCTGATTTCTCATTTCCAATTTCAAACTTACTTACGGGTTTTTCTATGAAATTTTCTCAAAAACTTGTCTGCATCATGCTGCTGGTCATCGCCGCGTTTTTTGCCGTGGGCGGTGCGGTGCTGGTCAACGGCAGCTTTATGGACCGCCTGAGCGCAGCCGCCGAGCAGGAACAAAGCATGCACGCCATGCTGTGCGGCGTGGTGGAGGATTACTACCTGGACCAGACCGGCCGCGGCGAAGATACCTGCGGGGATGATTTTATCACCGCCGCCACCTGGCGCGCAGGGGATCTGGCCCGTGGGGTTTATTCCCAGGGGCTGTTCCGCGCATCCGCTGACCCCGCCCAGGACGAAGCCTATGCCATATACGGCCTGCAGGACGGCCAAAGCATTTTGCAGTACGGCCCCAATGTGACCCGCACCTACCGCAGCGATCTGCTGGGCGGCCTTGTGATGGTAACCACCTTTGATGTAACGGAGATTTTTGCCGCGCGCAACCGCAGCCTGCAGCGCTTTTTCCTGCTAGAAGCTGCCGTGGTGGCCGGGGCTGCCGTGGTGGTCTGGCTTGTCAGCCGCCGCCTGACCCACCCACTGACCGTGCTGACCACCGCCAGCGCCCGCATTGCCGCGGGTGATTATGCCTTGCGCACCAGGATGCACACCGGGGATGAGCTTGAAATCCTGAGCCAGGGCTTTGACCAGATGGCCGGTGCCGTGCAGGACAAAGTGGAAGCTCTGGAGCTTTCGGTCCAGCAGCGGGATGATTTTGTGGGTGCGTTTACCCATGAGCTCAAAACCCCCATGACCGGCATCATCGGCTATGCCGACCTTTTGCGCAGCATGCAGCCAGACCCCGAAGAACAGCGTGAAGCCGCCGGGGCCATCTTCCATGAAGCCCAGCGGCTGGAAGCCTTAAGCGGAAAGCTGCTGCAGCTGATGGGCCTGGGTGAGCACGCCCCCCAACTGGTACCCGTGCAGCTGGATTCTGTTTTTGCCGAAGCGCGCCGCGCCGTTGCCCCCGCTCTGAACGGCTGCATTCTGACCATACAGTCCAACGGCCTGACCGTGCAGGGAGATGCCGACCTGCTGTGTGATCTCGTCATCAACCTTGTCACCAACGCCGCCAAGGCCAGCACCCCCGGCAGCGCCATTGCGGTCTGCGCCGAACAGGCAGATGGTTCCATCCGGCTGACGGTTCAGGATCACGGCCAGGGCATCCCGGCGGACAAGCTGGCCCGCGTGGTGGAGCCGTTTTATATGGTAGATAAATCCCGTTCCCGCCGCCAGGGCGGCAGCGGCCTGGGCCTGGCCCTGTGCAGCCGCATTGCCCAGGCCCACGGCGGAACGCTTGCCATGGAAAGCGAGCTTGGCAAAGGCACCACCGTAACCGTCACCCTGCCCGCACCGAACCAAACCGCCGCCGAACTCGCACAGGAGGAACCCGTATGAAAACCACAAAACGCGGCAAGCTGCTGATGCTGGCCTGCGCCGCCCTGGTGGCTGTGCTGGCCTGCCTGCCGCTGCTCTGGTTCCGCGCACAGGATGCCCGTATGTTCGGCACCGTCAATCAAAGCTCTGGCCTGTATGAATCCCGCGAGGTCAGCGGGGATGATTTTTATCTATTACAGCAGGTCAAAAACCGCACCCAGATGAACCGCACGGACTGGATGGTTTCCGCCGGGCTGGACGGCACAGCAGCCCTGTATACCCCCGCCGGGAGCAGCCGCTACAACATGACCTCCAGCGATACCGCCGCTGATTTTGCCGCCAGCCTGCTGACCCAGCTCCATGATGCCGAGGTATTGCCGGACACCTGGTACCATGTGGCAGCCGATAACCTGAGCAGCTACAGCAGCGGCGAGCTGTATACTTCCAGTGATTCCCTTGGCATTACGCGGCTGCTGCGCTACCCCCATGCTGCCTATGATGAAAGCGACCCCGAATACAACGAATCCCCCACATTCGCCCTGGATTATGATAATAAGACCGGCCGCCTGCTGAACCTGTGGGTTCAGGCCCCGCTGGACGATCCCACACTGCTGTCCGGCAGTCCGGTATCGCTGAATATCTCCGACCTGCTGAACGCCTGGGTGCAGTGGGAGGGCCTTACCGACCTTGGCGACTGGACCGTGCCTTACGGCAGCGATTACGCCGAAACCGGCCTGTACAGCGCCAGAGGCAACGCCCTGCTGACCTGTGTGTACGGCTCCTTTACCCTTGACGATGTTCCCCGCGCCTATTACAGCATGCAGCTGACCTGGCAGCCCTATGCCCCCACCCCGCAGCCGGGCAGCACCGATCTGCTGCCCGCCGAGCCGCTGCCAGAAACCAGCGATTATTATTACACTGACGTCATCGCTTACCAATGGGACGATGACCGCGCTGCCGCTGTGTTTGATTATGATGCCAACCTGATCCTTCGCACTAACCTGAGCACCGGCGTGCAGACCGTGTTCTGTGATGTGCCCGGCTGCACCCATACCACCAGCAGCTGCCCTGCCCGCATCACGGACCAGATGTATTCTCTGGTTCCCGCCGGGGATTGCGTTTACCTTGTTTACGGCACCTATTCGCCCACAACGGCAAAGGGCGCTTCCGGCGCGGATATCAACGCCATGTCGGACGATGAGATCATGCGCTGGGCGCGCGCGGCAGATGCCGGGGTTCCGCTGGCCCTTTATACCCAGGAGCTGGAGCCTTACACCCAGGAGGATGTTACCGCCGCCCGCCGCTGGATGCAGAACGCCTTTGGCCAGGGCCGCATTGAAATGCTGGACGGCACCACCCGCACCGAGCTTGTCCGGCTGGATCATGACGCCGTATATATCGGCGGCTGCGATTCCACCTATTTATACGGCATCATGCGGAGCCAGCAGGGCGAAGAGCCCACCCGCTGGTTCCGCATGGAGCGCACCACCGGCCAGTACGAAACCATGCCCATCCCGGATACCGATGACCTCTGCGGTGTCTGGAACAACCAGCTTGTGCTGTTCCGGGAGCGCTGCGCCGAACCGTTCGCTTCCGATAAAATGTCCGATTACAGCCTGGCCGGCAGTTATTCTTCCCGGTTCCAGAACACCAGTTATGACGTTGTGCTGTACGACCCCGTCACCGCCCAAAGCCGGCGGTTATACAGCCTGAACGAAAATTCCGGTTCTTTCACCCATGCCGCGCTGTATGGGGATTCTCTCTATCTGAATACCAGCATTTGGGAGAATCCGGATGATACCCCGTTCAACGCCATCCGGCTCAACCTGCGCAACGGGGAGCAGACCGCGCTGGAATCCCTTTTGGGGATCGACCGTTCCGATTATCCTTACGGTTATCTGTTGGGTTCTTCCACGGTTGCCAACCTCTACTCCCAAAAATGGGGCACCATGATGCTGTTTCGTTCCAACAGCGGTCAGGGCGGCGAAAGCCTGCTGCTGAACTTTGCCGCCGGCAGCGTGTTCCACACCAGCTGGCAGGCAGGTGAAAGCACCTATATTGCCGCCGAATCCCCTGTGGGCCAGTTGTTGCTGCTTTCCTGGGTGTATGATGATCTTTCGGACAACTGGTTCCAGACCTACCAGCAGTACCTTGCCCCCGCCAGTGATCCCACCATCATGACCCCCGTTGCCATGTGGGAACCGGGGCAGTAAACCTCCGCCCCGTAGGCGGTCGTAACCAATTTTTTACCAGTGTAAATTGATGGTTTGTTCACGATTTGTTTACGTCGCGGCGGTTGTTATTGCCGGGGCAGTGTGGTATACTCACCCCCAAGATGTATCTGAAAGCAAAGAAGCCGACGAATTTTTCGCCTTTTCAGCTACACCCTAAGAAAGGGGGAATCTGCATGAAACATCTGCGTTCCTTTTTTGCGGTGCTACTGGCCGCAGCCGTCTGCGCGGCGGTGGTGCTGTTTTCCGGCTGTGGGGCATCCGTTCAGGTGCAGCAGCTTACCATCCCCGGCGAGCGCGGCAGCATCCATGCCACGCTGACCACCCCTGCCAATGCCGAAAACATGCCTGCAGTGGTGATCTGCCACGGCTTTACCGGCAACCGCCAGCTGGACGGCCACGCCAAGCCGCTGGCCAAAACGCTGGCCCAGCACGGCATTGCCAGCATCGCCATTGACTTTGCGGGCAGCGGCGAAAGCGAGGAGCCGTTCACCGCTTACACCCCCGCCACCATGCGGGATGATATCACTTCTGCCATCACCTACCTGACCGACACTGTGGGTGCCGACCCGGAGCGCATCGGCCTGCTGGGCCACAGCATGGGCGGCCGCGCCGTCAGCGTCTACCTGAAAGATTCCATCAAAGCCGCCGCCCTGTGGGCACCGGCGGATAACACAGGGCTGGACGGGCTGGAATTTCTGGACCACAGCGCCGAGGGCCGCCAGGCTATTTATGACGGTGCCATACAGAACGGCGTGCTGGACCTGCCCAAGTGGGGCGTAACGATCAGCGCCGATTTTGTGCAGCAGGTTGCCGACCAGGACCCCACCGCCAGCCTGCGCACCTACAACGGCCCTCTGCTGCTGGCTTATACCGCCGGGGATGCCGAATTGCTGAGCCAGACCACCATTGACCTGACCCGCCAGGCTGCCGCCGAACACAGCGGCCCTCTGGTGGACCTGACCGGCCAGTATGAGGACGCCACTCACAATTTCACCGCCGCATCCGGCAAAAAAATCGACGATTTCTCCGTTCGCCGCCGCATCGAATCCGCCACCGCAGAATTTTTTGAAGAATATCTATAACCCATCCCTATTTGCCGCCGCCCCACCGGGCCGCGGCATTTTTTATGATAATTTTAAGGTTCATGGCGCAGAGAAACCTTGCCATATATCCCTCAACAAAATTTCATTCCTAGGTTCCTCCGGGACGTCGAGGACGCCGTCCCCTACATATATTTTCATGATTCATCACAAATTTATTTTGCTCCATTCCCCACGCACCGGCGGGGTCAGGTGACCCCGCCCTACTGAACCTTTGCAGCCCCCCCTTCCGGCGCCCAGAGGGCTGGCCGCCCTCCCCACCACCTTTCCCCGCCCCAATTCCTCATTTCTAATTCCTAATTAACTCTTACCTCCTCCCTCCTACCTCCTAACTACTTCCTTCGCCCCACCGCAATTTTACAACTCCGCCCCCTTTCCGCCGGGGGTAAAATGTGATATAGTATAGAGGTATAGGATTTTGTCAAAAAGGGAGGGCTGAAATGGCACCCATTATCCATACCGTCAACCTGCGCAAGGTGTATGCCGTGGGCAAAGAACGGGTCATTGCCCTGAACGATGTTTCTATCTCCATTGAAAATGGGGAATTCTGCTGCATCGTGGGCCAGTCCGGCAGTGGCAAAAGCACCCTGCTGAATCAGCTGGCCGGGCTGGAAAAACCGACCCGCGGCAAGGTATTCATCGGTTCGCACGAGATCAGCGCTATGACCGAAGATGAGCTGGCCAAGTTCCGCCAGGCACACCTGGGCTTTATTTTTCAGAGCTACAACCTGCTGCCCACCATGACGGCGGCCGAAAACGTTGCTCTACCGCTGATGTTCAAGGGTATTTCCCGCTCCCAGCGCCTTGCCATGGCCCGCAAAGAGTTAAAAAACATGGGCCTTGGCGGCCGTGCCGAACACATGCCCACCGAGATGAGCGGCGGCCAGCAGCAGCGTGTGGGCATCGCCCGCGCCTTTGTCAGCAAGCCGCGCGTGATTTTTGCGGACGAACCCACCGGCAACCTGGACTCTATCACATCCAAACAGGTGCTCTACCGTATGCTGCAAATATCCAAGCAGATGGGCACCACCTTTGTCATGGTCACCCATGAACCGGAGCTGGCCTCCTGTGCAGACCGCATTATTACCATTCTGGACGGCAAGGTGCAGTCCGATGTGGTGCAGGATCCCGCCACAAGGGAGCGCAACCGCGAAGCCCTGTTCGCCAGCCTGGAGGGCAACATGCGGATCGGCGGCGACTCTGCCAGCGGCGAAGTTCACCAGAAAACCGCAGCCGAGCTTGCCTCTTACGCAGCCCCTGCTGCCGCAGCCCAGCAGCCCGAACAACCCAAACCGTAAATTTTGCCCACTCATTCAGGAATATCAAAGCCATAGGCAATACCGCATAATTCTAAGTGCCGATACGGCGAGCGAGGTGCGGCAGATGCTAGGCCAAAAGCGCAGATAATACTGGATGCTGCAAAGGTGAGCGCCGCCAGTGGCGGAAACAGCGAACCGAAGCAGGGGCAGCGGTCGCAGAGTGCGAGGGGCTTTTGCCCCCGAAGCACGATGCGGGTACCGCAACCCGACATTATCGAGCATTTTGGCAACGCAGATGCCGTGCCGCAGCCGTCGGAGCGGTGCTTAAGCCGTAAGGCGGGAATTGTGCGGTGTTGCCCATAGAAAAAGATGGAATCAATTTAAGGAGGACCCCGGAGTGAAAAAAGCTTCCCGTTTTGCCGCCCTGCTGGCGGCCGTCATGCTCTTCGGCAGCGTGGCTGCTACGCCCGCCCTGGCCGCAAATGATGATGCCCCCAATTCGCAAGTGACCGCTAATGACCAAGAAGCCTCCGACAACAACAGCTCGGACAAAAATCATGACGATCCCGATTCGACGCCATCCCCCCAGCCCAACAACAGCGGCTCGGCCTATATCATTGCTCAGACCGTGACCGATGCCGCAGGCGGCGAGATCACCACCATTGACCGGGACAGCCGGTTTAACCTGATTCTGCGCGTGGCGGATTACGGTGCTTACAACAACTTCATTCCCGCGGACCAGATCTCTGCCCGCATCAACTCCTCCGTGTTCACCTTTACCGGCAACGCCGAAGTTGGCCAGCTGTACGAGGAAACCGACGCCAACGGTGCCGGTTACTACAGCTATGTACTGCTGTTCCGCGATGTGATCTACAACGGCGGCGGCAACAGCGTGCCCATCAACCTGAGCTACCTGAATTCCACCATGGCGATGCAGCAGCTCAGCGTTACCCTGGGCCAGTGTGTGGACGAAGACCCCGATACCCCCAACCTGATGATCCGCGCTTCCAGCTACGGCAATGAAGCGGTTGTGGCCGGGACGCCCTTTACCCTGACCCTGACCCTGTACGCCACCGGCGGCCAGGAGAACCTGAACGATGTGGTCATCTCGCTGACCCTGCCGGACGGCATCACCATGACCAGCGGCAGCCTGAGCAGCTATCTGGGCACCATGGCCCCCAAGTCCACCCGCGATGTCAGCTTCAGCCTGACCCCCAGCGCCGGCTTTACCGGCGGTGTGGCCAACATTACCGTGAACAGTGTGGGTACCGGCGCGGACACCAACAAGGCCGTTACCGGTATGTCCACCACCATCTCGGTTCCGGTATCTCAGCCGGACCGCTTTGAGTTGGGCCAGCTGGAACTCAGCGACAGCATTACACTGGGCGATTCCGCTTCCGTCACCCTGAACTTTGTCAACAAGGGCCGCGACGCCCTTTCCAACCTGGAAGCCACCCTTTCCGGCGATAACCTGGGCGCCGACACCACTGTGCAGTACATTGGCAACCTGAACGCCGGTTCCTCCAACAGCGTGGATTTTGACATGACTCCCACCCAGGAAGGCACCTGCAACGGTACCATCACCCTGACCTATGAGGACGCCAACGGCACCCTGAAAACCGTCAGCAAAGATTTTTCCTTCTCTGTTCAGCCGGCCATGGACTACGGCAATTCTGGCGATATGGACTCTAACATGGATGACATGCAGCCCCAGCAGACCGGCCTGCCCCTGTGGGCCTATCTGGCAATCGGCGCTGCTGTGATCGTGGTGGTAGTTGTGATCGTTGTGGTGGTACGCAAAAAGAAGAAGGCCGCCGCACTTGCCAAGCTGGAGGAAGGCAACGATGAAGATATCTGACCAGATCGGGCTGGCTGTCACCAACCTGTCCCGCCGCAAGGGCCGCACGGCACTGACCGTTGTGGGCGTCGTTGTGGGCATCTGTGCGGTTATCGTTATGATCTCCATGGGCATTGCGGAAAGCCATAACAACGACGAAATGCTCAAAAATATGGGCGGTCTGACCAAGATTGAGGTATACAACTACGGCAGCCAGAACATCAATGGGCAGGAGGTCAAGCTGGATAACGAAGCCGTCCAGCGGTTCCGCAAGATCGACCACGTTACGGCTGTCACCCCCTATTACCAGCCGGACCTGAACCTGTATGTAGAAGCAGGCAAAAACAACCGCTACCGCGCCAGTTATGTATGGAGCGTTCTCGGCCTGGACCCGGACACCATGCCCCTGCTGGACAACAAGCTGGAAAGCGGCGACTGGCCCAAAAGCGGCGTGAATTACGGCAAGGATGTGATCCCCGTTGTGGTGGGCAAGGAGTTTTTGTATCAGTTTGAGGATACCCGCCGCAGCCAAAACAGCTCCAAACGCCAGCGCTGGAGCGGCGAAACCGATGCCAACGGCAACCAGCTGCCGCCCTTTGTGGATGCTACCAAGGATACCTTTACCCTGACCCTGACCAATGGTGACACCGAGAGCCCCAAGACCCAGAGCTACACGCTCAAAATCGTTGGCGTTGTCTCGGAAGAATCCGAGGATTACATGCTGCAATACGGCATTACTTTCCGCCTGAACGACCTTCTGATGCTGAGCGAAGCCTACAGCAAGCTGGCCAAAACGGATTTTAACCCCAAAAAAGTGACCTATAACGAAGTGTACATTAAGGTCGATGACATCAAGAATGTGGATAAGATCTGCGATGCCTTGAAAGAGGAAGGCTACCAGATCAGCTCCATGGTGGATTACCGCAAGCAGATGCAGCAGCAGACCGCACAGCGCCAGCTGCGCCTGGCGGGTCTGGCGGCCATCAGCCTGTTTGTTGCCGCGCTGAACATCGCCAACACCATGACGATGGCCATTTACGAGCGCACCCGTGAGATCGGCGTGATGAAAGTTCTGGGCTGCGAGATTGGCAACATCCGGCGGATGTTCCTGATTGAAAGCGGTATGATCGGCTTTATCGGCGGCGTAGCCGGTACGATTTTAAGCTACATCATCAGCTTTGGCATGAACAACATGACGATGATCGTATACGGCCTGAACACCCTGCTGATGAAGCTGGGCATCAACGCCACCATCGACCTCAGCTCCCTGATGGGCAGCAGCGATTCGATGTATTACGGCGGTGGAATGTACATGTCTGATTCCGGCAGCGGAACCGTCATGTCCATCATTCCTTTCTGGCTGGTGCTGGCTGCCATCGGCTTTGCCGTGGTGGTGGGCCTGCTTTCCGGCATCGTTCCCGCCAGCCGCGCCGTTCGCATCAGCGCCCTGGAGGCCATCCGGCACGATTAAATCAAATGCGCCTTCCCGCAAGGGAGGGCGCGTTTTTGTTTGAATGAAAAAAGAATAAATAATAAAGAATAATTTCGGTGGACCGCGTCGCTCAAAAACCGCAGAGTTCTGCATTCTATGTATTAACCTTTTAGTTTATAGAGACCATAGGGGGCGCACATTGTGCGCCCGCCATCTTTATTACAGAGTGTACCATAAATCATATCTGTAGGGCGGGATGCCCTCATCCCGCCGCAGAGAGACATCATAAAATTGTACCACCTGCCCACGTTACGGCCCGCCCCACGGGACGATGCAAGCATCGTCCCCTACAAATCTCTTTTTCTGTTCGCGGCAAAATTTTACCTTTCTTCCCCTTCAATACATTTTCTTCCTCGTCATCATACAAAAAACGCGCACAGCGCCCGATATTTATCGGCGCTGTGCGCGTTTTGCTAACTCCTAACTCCTAACTTTCTCCGGTATCTGCGCCCCAATAATTGCCGCAAACATCAAAGCGCACCCTGCCAGTTCTACGCCGGAAAGGGTCTGGCCCAAAATCAGCCAGCCGGCCAGGGCGCTGAACACGCTTTCCATGCACATGGCCATGCTGGCAATGGTGGGGTCAAGTTCTTTCTGGCCCACAATTTGCAGCGTGTAGGCCACACCGCTGGACAAAATGCCGCAGTAAGCAATAGATACCGCCGCCCCCTGGATCTGGGCAAAGGTCGGCGTTTCAAACACAAACATAAAAATAGTGGAAAGGACCGCCGTTGCAAAAAATTCTGCAAAGCTCAGCTGCACACCGTCCAGCCTGGGGCTGTAATGATCCACCAGCATAATCTGGAACGCAAACAGCAGCGAGCAGAGCAGCAGCATCCATTCGCCGCCGGTCAGGGTCAGGGTATCGTGCCCCGCCAGGCACAGCAGGTAAAGCCCCGCCAGGCTGATGCAGGCGCAGATTCCCAGTTTGACCCCCGGCCGCCGCCCAAAGAACACCCCCAGCAGCGGTACCAGCACCACATACAGCGCCGTCAAAAAGCCCGCTTTGGCCGTGCTGGTGGTGCCAATGCCGATCTGCTGTGCCGCCGAAGCCGCAAACAGCGCAATGCCGCAGAACACACCGCCCCGCAGCAGCATCCGGCCGTTGATCCAGAACGGAACACCGGGATCCGCTTTGCGGGCCTTGCCGCGGCGCAGCAAAACCAGCACGATCAAAAATGCGCAGGCCAGCCAGCTGCGGGCCGCCAAAAAGGTATACGGCCCCACATAGCCGCTGCCCACACTTTGCGCCACAAAGGCTGTGCCCCAGATCAGCGCCCCCAGCAGAAGCAGCATGGTGTTGCGCAGCTGTTTTTTATCAAAGTTCATCTTTTGATTCCTTTTTTGTTTCAGTCATATCCGCAAAATGCCCCGGCGTCGGTCTGCGTTGACCGCTGCGCCGGGGCACGCTTCATTTTTGGTTATTCTGCATCCGGGGCAACCAGGTCGTCGCTGCCAATGCCCTCAATTTTCACGCCGCCGGTAATGTAGAACATACCAGAGTCATAGCTGACATTGGCCTTGTACAGCCTGCCGGGGGTCAAGCCGGAGATGGTATAGGTGCTGCACTCCCCGCCGGTCGGGAAATACACCGTGGTGCCCGCCACATAGGAAGTGGTTGCCTTATCCTCCGAAAGTTCCCACAGCGCCACCTTGAACTCCAGAATACCGGTGGATTCGGTGGTGCCATAGCCCGTTACCTGCACGGTATCGGAACCCGCCACAAAATACTCGGTGTTGCGGTTCTGGATGCTGTTAAACGCAACATACAGCGTCCCATCCTGCACCTGTTGGTTCCAGTGGACCGAGGTATCCTGCAGCCCATCCGGGAAGTTCACCTCACCGCCGGGCTGCGCCACAATTTCGTCCGCCTCATCGTCATCGGAACCTTCTTCACGCAGGCCCAGCAGATCTGCCGTTTTCAAAATCAGATTGCTTGCTACTTCCTTGGGGCTGCAGGCGGTCAGGCTGAGCGCCAGAACCGCTGCCAGCACAAGTGCAGCTGCACGTTTTGCCAGTTTCATCATTCATTGCCCTCCATGGCAGGTAAAGCTGTTTGTAACCCTTTTATTATATCCCAATTCGCCGGGCAGAACAAGTGCTTCTTGGTGAAAACCTGGTAAAACCTAAGGCAACACCGCACAATTCCCGCCTTGCGGCTTAAGCACCGCTCCGGCAGCTGCGGCACGGCATCTGCGTTGCCAAAATGCTCGATAAGACATCCAGTATTATCTGCGCTTTTGGCTTGGCATCTGCCGCACCTCGCTCGCCGTATCGGCACTTAGAATTATGCGGTATTGCCCTAACCCCTATGGTGTGTTATCCGCGGGTGCCCTCAACGCTGGAATCGGTGCTCCAGCCCTGCAGGTCAGTGGGGTTGATGGAGCCGTTCCAGCGGCCATCGTTCTGGGCGTCGTTCCATTCGTTCCAGGCTGCCTCGCTGCGGATAGCTGTACCGCTGCGGAATGCTGCATCCCACGGGTTGGCGGAATCCGGGTCGGTGGGGTCCCAGCCGCGCTTGCTCTCGTCCGCCGGGTCGGTGTAAATGGTGCCGGGCTTTCCCATGGGGCCGGGGTCATCGGCGTTATCATAGATCACCACGCGGGTGCCGATGGGGCAGTTATCATAGATCCACTTTACATCACAGACCAGCAACCGGATACAGCCCAGGCTGGCCTGGGTGCCCAGCTGGTTGAACTGGTCGTACTCGATATCGTCTTTGTGCTGGCTGTAATACGGTACAGTGTGGAACAGATAGGAATCCCAGATGCGGGTAGCGTACTGGCCATAGCTCGGCCCGGCCAGCAGCCGCCAGTCATAATTGACCGGCGTTGCAAAGAATCCCAGCGGGGTATCCGCGCCGCCGGAGCACACCATGGCCATATACGGCTTGGTGTAGTTACCCTCATCGTCCAGCGCCAGTACCGTCACGGTAGAAGCCGCGCGGTTGACCGCGATCATATAGGGGCAGCCATCTTTGGCACTGTATTTCAGCCCCTCGCTCTGGTAAAATTCATCGGCAGCCAGCTGTTCCATCAAGGCTTTGCCGCGCTCATCCCAAAGCGCCGGGTCCACCACCTGCGGGGCATCCTTGGTGCAGTTTGCGGACGCCGTTGCGGTGGCATCGGCAATGCGCTGTTCTTCCTCGGTCATGGTGGGCTGTTCCTGCTGGCTGTCGCCATCCGTGGTGCTGTCTGCACCGTCGGGCGCGGTGGAGCTGGAATCCCCCTGGCTCTGGTTGGGCTTGTTGGTAATGGTGCCATCGGTTTTTACCAGCAAAAAGCAGCCTGCGCACACCAAAATAAACACGGCAATGCAGAAAATCAAGGTGATCAGGGCATGCACGCGGCGGTTCTGTTTGCGTGAAACAGCGCGGCGGCGCTGCATATTGCTGCTCCTGGCAGCGGGTGCAGGGCGGCGCTTGGGTCCCTGCGCCGGACGTTTTTGTTGCGGCATTGTGCAGACCTCCCGTTTATGGTGTCAAAATCGTATGTTTCGGGCTTTGCTTCCCACTGCGGGCGGGCGCGGCCCGAACGGAATTCATTTCCCGTATTCTTCCGCCACAAATTTTTCCAGTGCGGCAAAGCTGCGGCGGACCTTCTCGGTATCAATGCAGTACGCCATGCGGAAGTAGCCGGGGCAGCCAAAGCTGTCGCCGGGAACCAACGCCAGGTCATACTTCATGGCCTTTTTGCAGAACGCATTGGCGTCCTCCTCCAGCGCTTTGGGGAAGATATAGAAGGTGCCGGAGGGTTTGACCACGGTAAAGCCCAGCTTTTTCAGCTCGGCGTAAATCAGCTCCATGTTGGTTTCGTACACGCCCAAGTCGCTGGTTTCGTCCAGGCATTCGGCCACGGCCAGCTGGATCAGTGATGCCGGGCAGTTGTGGCCGGTTCCGCGGCTGATCTGGCCGCACATGGGCACAATATACTCGGCGTCCTCACAGCGCGGGTTCGCAGCCACATAGCCGATGCGCTCGCCCGGCAGGCTCAGGCTCTTGCTGAACGAATAGCAGGTCAACGTATCGTCATAGAACTTGGCGGCGTACTGGATGGGCTGCCCGCCGAACATGATTTCGCGGTACGGCTCATCCGAGATCAAAAAGATTCGGTGCCCATACTTGGTGCTGGCGGCGCGCAGGCGGTCGGCCAGGCCGGTCAGCGTCTCGGCGCTGTAGGCTGCGCCGGAGGGATTGTTGGGGGTGTTGATCAGCACGGCGGCGGTGTTCTCATCCAGCATCGCGTCAAATGCGTCAAAGTCAATCTGGAAATCCTTCGTGCGGGGCGGAACGACCTTCAGATTCAGGCCCGCGCCCTCCACATACGGCTTGTATTCCGGGAAGAACGGCGCAAAGGTGATAATATCCTGCCCCGGCACCGCCACGCAGCGCATGGCGTGGGCCAGCGCACCGGCAGCACCCGTTGCCATAAAGATATGCTCCATACCGTAGTCCATGCCAAAGCGGCGGTTCAGGCTTTCGGCCACCGCCTTGCGCACGGCGGGGATGGTCAGCGTGGGGCTGTAGCCATGCAGCGTCACCGGCTCCTTGGTCTGCAGCAGATCGATGCAGGTTTTGGTAAAGTGCTCCGGGCAGGGCACCGAAGGGTTGCCCAGCGAATAATCAAACACATTTTCATAGCCGATCTCAGTCCCGCGAGCCGTGCTCCACTCGGAGATTTGGCGAATAACGGACTTGCCGCTAAGCATATCTTTATAGCGCTGCGCAATCATTTTACAGTTCCTCCCACCGCAATTTTGCAGTTATTTCATGATAACGTCATACAGTTCATCGCTGTTTTCTGCCAGGTATTCCGCCCCGGCCGCATTCAGTTCCTCCCGCGTGCGGAATCCCCACACCGCCCCGCAGCAGGGCAGGTTCGCATTGTGGGCGGTTTCCACATCCACGTTGCTGTCCCCCACATACAGGGTGCTGGCCGGGTCGGCATGCAGGGCCTGCAGCAGGGCGTTCGTGCCCTCGGCGGCGGGCTTGGGGGCCACGCCGGTCATCTGGCCGCGCACGATCGTAAAATACTGCGTGCCGAAATAATCCTTGACGACCTCTTTTGCCAGCGCATCCGCCTTGTTGGAAAACACCGCCAGCTGCACGCCGTTCGCTTTCAGCTTTGCCAGCATTTCGGAGATACCGGGGTACGGTGCGGTGGTGTCCCGCAGGTGCTGGCCATAATCCCGCTTAAAATCCGCCAGGGCCGCTTCCAGCACCGCCGGGGTGCGCTGGTCTGTCGGGGCCAGGCGCTCCACCAGTTTAGGGATACCGTTGCCCACGAAATAGCGGTACGCCTGGCGCTCATGGGTGGGCCAGCCATATTTCCGGCACAGCCGGTTGCCGGCATCCGCCAGGTCAGTCAGGGTGTTCAGCAGCGTACCATCCAGGTCAAGCACTACAGTTTTATACATTTTGTAATATCCTCTATTTCCTATACACATTCTAACTTTTCCCACTGATACGGCAAAAGCCACACTTCTATTATAGGAGCATTTTGCCAAAACGGCAACCGCTTTTGCCTGTTGTTTTGGAGCAAAAGTGTAAATTATACAGCGGCAGGGTGCAATATCACGTAAAGTGTGCTACTATATATTTGTATTGCTGGCCGGGAGTGATCCCGCCAAGGGGAGGAAAAAAGATGGACCTGTTTCTTTCAATTCTGAAATCCGTCATTTACGGTGTGATTGAAGGCATCACCGAATGGCTGCCGATTTCCAGCACCGGGCATATGATCCTTGCCGAGCAGGTGCTGAAGTTTGGCTATACGGAAGATTTTATGGAAATGTTCCGCGTTGTCATCCAGCTGGGTGCTATCCTGGCTGTTGTGGTGCTGTATTTCCACAAGCTGTGGCCGTTCTGCAAGGATAATGGCCGCGATACCGGCTTTGCCGCCCACCTGCGCTGGCCCGTGGTCCGGCTGTGGTTCAAAATTATTGCAGCCTGCGTGCCCGCCGCCGTGCTGGGCATTCTGCTGGACGACTGGATGGACGCCCACCTGTATAACAGCGTGGTGGTTGCCCTGATGCTGATTGTGTACGGCGTTGCCTTTATCCTGATCGAGCGCCGCCCGCGGGTGCCCACCACCACCAAGCTTTCCCGCATTACTTACCCGCAGGCGTTCAAGGTTGGCTGCTGGCAGGTGCTCTCCCTGATTCCCGGCACCTCCCGCAGCGGCTCCACCATTCTGGGCGGCATACTGTGCGGCATGTCCCGCCCGGCTGCCAGCCAGTTCACCTTCTTCCTTGCCATCCCGGTCATGGCCGGTGCCAGTTTGCTCAAGCTGGTCAAGTTCTTTGGCAAGGGCAACAGCTTCACGCTGGATCAGACCGTTGTGCTGATCGTTGGCTGTGCGGTTGCCTTTATCGTTTCCATCATCGCCATCCGCTTCCTGATGGATTACGTCAAGCGCCACACCTTCACCGCGTTCGGCGTTTACCGCATCGCGCTCGGCATTGTTGTTCTGGTGATCTGGGGCGTACAGACCTTTGTGCTGAAAGCGCCCGCCGCCGTGTAACGGCCCGGAGTGTATCTGAAATCGAAAATCTCCCCGCTGCATTTTGTGCATCAGCACATTGCAGTGGGGAGATTTTTTCTTGCCATTTTTGTTTCTAAGGCAATACCGCATAATTCTAAGTGCCGATACGGCGAGCGAGGTGCGGCAGATGCTAAGCCAAAAGCGCAGATAATACTGGATGTCTTATCGAGCATTTTGGCAACGCAGATGCCGTGCCGCAGCCGCCGGAGCGGTGCTTAAGCCGCAAGGCGGGAATTGTGCGGTGTTGCCCTAAATCAGAGGAATCCTGGCTGACGTCTGCTTATCAGCTTCTTACTTTTCCACCTGGAACAAATTCTGCTGACTGGTTGCTTTGGCACCGATGTTGTTATACTCCAAATAGAAGTACCCATGCACCCAGGCATCCAGCTCTGCATTCTCGCCGTAGGTGTGGGTCACGCCGTCCGCGTCCATATAGTCATTGGCGGCTGTCACCACCGGGGCCACCTGCTTGAGTGCCAGCAGGTACTGGTAATACGGGGTCAGCGGCAGCCCGGCATTTTCCACCAGGGTGGGAGCCAGCATGCACATATCCATGCGGTTGTACTCGTCGGTGGCGCTGGTCTGGCCTGCGTTTTCCAGCGGGTAGTTTGCCCAGATCAGGTAGGGCGTGCTGCGCTCCAAAATCTGCAAATTGTTCTCATCAGTAAAGGTATGGTCGGCCACATGATCCACAAAGCTGGGGGCGTGGTCGCCTGCCATGGCAACAATCACCTTGCGGCCGGTCTTTTCGTACTGCTCGGTCAGGTATTCGGTCAGTTCGCCAAAGGCACGGTCGGTCATATAGATGTTGCTCAGGTATTCATCCATGATGGAATCATACTCGCCGTAATCGGTTGCGGCATGCACGATATCCTCCTCCGGGGGGTTCATATCGTAATCGCCGTGGCTCTGGATGGAAACCAGGAACACAAACCGCGGCTGGTCCTCCGGCATTGCCTCATACAAACCTTCCAGGTCGCGGTAGGTGGCGCTGTCGGTCTGGTAGGGGCGGCTGCCATAGGTTTCCTTGGTCGGAAAATCATCCTGGAAGTGGGTCTCGTCAAAGCCCAGCGTCAGCCAGGCAGAATCGCGGCGGTAGTTGGAGTTGGTATAGGGGTGGGCTGCCAGCGTGGCATACCCCAGATCTTTCAGGTTGCTGACCAGGCTGTTTGCCTTGTGCAGGTTCAACCAGTTGAACGGTGTGATGGAGGGCATCAGCATCAGCGAGTTGGAGGAAAGCATCTCGTACTCGCTGGAGTTGGTGCCGCCGCCCACATGTGGGCTGATGGTGTGGCCGTAAATGGAGTTGGGCAGATTTTTGGTCACCTGCATGATCTCCTGGTCGGCCTGCAGGTCTGTTACCAGGTCAAAGTCATAAAAGCTTTCGGACAGGATCAGGAACACATCGGGGTAGTCCTGCTCGTTTGCCGTTTCGGGGCTGGCCTGATAGTCCTGCGCCATTGCAGCGGCCTCGGTGGCGGCGTCCTCGCTGTAGCCGTCCGGCTGCAGGATGGGGTCCACCATCAGGCTGGCGGCTTCAAGGCTACCCGCCAGGTAGCCGTACTTATAATAGGTTTCCTGCCAGGCCCAGCCGTAAGTGGTGGCGGGCTTGATGGGGTTGGGGCTGAAATACCCCAGATACAGCACCGCAAAAATGCCGCAGGCGCAGGCCAGCGCATGGGCGCCGCGCTGTTTCCAGCTGCGCTTATGCTTGCCGGCCAGTTTGACCTGCACAACGGCAGCCACCAGCACCGGGATGTACAGCAGCGCAATGGTAATAACTGTCTGGGTAATGTGCAGGGTATAACTGCCCATCACCTCTGCCGCGGTGCCCAGGTTCAGGATGTCCTGCGGCATCAGGGCGGAACCATGCAGGTCCCGCGTGTAATAGTTGACCAGCGCCAGCACGGTAAAAATCAGGCCGGAAACGCCGGTTGCAATGCCCCAGCTGCCGCACAGGGCAAACACCACCAGCGTCAGGCAGAACGCCGTCAGCGCATTGAGCGGTGCGTATACCGGCCACTGCCCCGCCATGTAGTTGGCAGTTACGCCGTCAGAAATTTCTAACTGGTAGCGCGCCACAAAGGCCGCCGCCACAGCCAGCGCAAATGGCAGCACCGTGCCAAGCCAGAAGCGCTTGCTTTTTAATGTTTTTTTGATGTTTTGCATGGGTATCCAGTTCCTTCGCTTTGTTTGTTCATTAAGTTGCGGTCAACATTCCGCGTCAACACACCGAATGTCCAGTATGCCCGCAAAAGGGCATATTAGGTTAGTATATCATATTTTATGCCGGTTGTGAATCACCGTTTTTCGACCAAATGCTGCCACTTGTTCCAAATCCGGCCCGCCCGCGCAGATTTTGCATTTACCAACCTACGCTTTCATGTTATAATATTAGTTAATCATCATTTTACCCCATAGACGGAGGCTATTCTATGAAAATTCCTGCAAAAGGTTTTACTCACGGCGGCAAGTTCCATGCAGACGATGTGTTTGCCACAGCGCTGCTGATGATTGTGCGGCCGGATATCAAAGTAACCCGCGGTTTTGTTGTGCCGGATGGTTTTGACGGCATTGTGTACGATGTGGGCTGCGGTATGTTTGACCACCACCAGGAACCGCGCGAAAGCCGCCCCAACGGCGTGCCCTATGCGGCCTTTGGCCTGCTGTGGCGCGTGTTGGGTGCCCAGCTGGTGGGTGCCCACCAGGCCCGCCTGCTGGATGAAAATTTTGTTCAGCCCCTGGACTTGAACGATAACACCGGCGAACAGAACTCCCTGGCCGATGCCATCGGCAGCTTTAACCCCGTGTGGGATTCCGGCGAAGATTCCGATGCCTGCTTCTGGCGCGCCGTGCCCTTTGCCAAGCAGGTGCTGGAAAACGAGATTGCCGCAGCCAACGCCGTGAACCGCGCGGACGAGACCGTCCAGAACGCCTACAAGAACTCCAAGGACGGCATTGTGGTCCTGCCGGACTACATGCCCTGGAAAAACGGCCTGTACAAAACCGATGCCCTGTTTGTTGTCTACCCCAGCCAGCGCGGCGGCTACAGCGCCCAGTGCGTGACCGATTACAAGACCCGCCGCAGCAAGGTGCCGTTCCCGCCCGCATGGGGCGGCCAGCCGGAGGAGATCCTGCGCGAAAAGAGCGGCCTGGCTCTCAAGTTCTGCCACCCCAGCCGTTTCCTTGTCACCGCGGAAACCAAAGAGGATGCCATTGAGGCATGCCGCCGTGCCCTGCGCGCCGCCGGAAGGCCGGTGAGCGCACAGTGAGCGCCGAAACTCTAGAGCAGTTTGGTCCCCGCCCCAGCACCGCGGCGGACTGCCAGCCAGACCCGGCTTCCGCCTGGGTCTACATGGTGCGCTGCGCGGATGGCAGCCTGTATTCCGGCTGGACCAATGACCTTGCCCGCCGCCTGCGCGCCCACAAGGGCGGCAAGGCCGGTGCCAAGTATACCCACGCCAAAGGTGCCGTTAAGCTGACCTATGCCGAGCGCTGCACCGATAAAAGTGCCGCCCTGAAGCGGGAAGCCGCCCTGAAAAAGCTGCCAAAACCCGAAAAGGAAGCCCTTGCCGCCCAGTGGACCGCTGAAAACACCATCACCCTGCGGGATGCCGCGCCGGAGGACGCCGCCGCCGTGGCGGAGCTGTACAACTGGTATGTCACCCACTCCACGGCCACTTTCCAGTATGACCTGTGTACCGAGGAATTCCAGCGCGAAAATATCGCCTATGTGCAGCAGCGCGCGCCGTTCCTGGTTGCCGTCAATGCAGCGGGCAAGCTGTGCGGCTTTGCCTGCGCCCACCCCTGGCACAGCCGCACAGCTTATGCGTGGGATGTGGAGCTGACCATTTACTGCGCCCACGACTGTGTGGGCCAGGGGGTTGGCGGGCGGCTGTACAAAGCCCTGCTGGACGGCGTGCGCCAGCGCGGTTACTGCAACGCCGTTGCCCTTGTGACCGGCCAGAACAAAGAGAGCTGCGCGTTCCATAAGGCGCTCGGCTTCAAAAAAATCGGCGTGGAACCCCGCACTGGGTACAAGTTCGGCCAATGGCTGGACCTTGCCTATTGGTGGATGGACCTGCGCCCCGGCCAGGAGCCTCCGGAGCCGGTGCGCCTGGGGCGATAAAACTGCATAACACAAAATTAAGCGGGGCACTGCTGATTGGCAGCGCCCCGCTTTTGTTATAAAGATTTGTAGGGCGTGATGCCTGCATCGTCCCGCATACTGAGCTGCAACCATGGTATACTGTCATCAACATCCTATCTCCCCGCCGCGCGTTTTTGTTTTCCACAAGAAGCCCCTCTGTTTGTGGAAAACCGTTCAGATTTTTTTCAGGTAATACCGCATAATTCTAAGTGCCGATACGGCGAGCGAGGTGCGGCAGATGCCGTGCCGCAGCCGCCGGAGCGGTGCTTAAGCCGTCAGGCGGGAATTGTGCGGTGTTGCCTTCACTTTTTCCCTGTCGTTACGCGGTCTGCATTCCTGTTTTTGCCCACAAACTGCCCTTGTTCACGCAAAGTTTACCAGAATTTCCAGCTATTTCATGCCTTGTTCATCCGCAGTTCATTTTTATTCTTCATGATAGAATCTATCGGGGCCCCTATTACCGCCCCCAACTGGAGGAATTGTTATGCACGAAACCCAACAGCCGCGCGACCCCAAAAAGACGACCGGCATCGTATATGCCGTGATCCTTGTGGTGTTGCTGCTGCTCAATTTCTGGGCCTTCCCCGCCATGATGAAAGGCCAGGTCAAACAGGTCGATTACGGCACCTTCCTGAACATGCTCGAAGGCGGCGAACTGAGCACCGTTGAAATTCAGGATCAGCAGATCTATTTTGTGGACAAAAACGATACCACCTACTGCACCAACTCCATTGCGCAGGACCTGCAGCTGGTCAACCGGTTGGAAAGCGCCGGCGTTTCCTTTGGCAAGGTGTACAACCAGACCACCTGGGTGGATACCCTGCTGGGCTGGGTCATCTCGCTGCTGCCCATGATCATCCTGATCGTCTGGTTCAACCGCATGATGCGCAAGCGGGTCGGTGAAATGACCGGCGGCGCCAACAGCATGATTTTTGGCGGCGGCAAAGCCGGTGCCAAACAGTATGTCGTTGAGGATGGCAAGTCCATCAAATTTGCCGATGTTGCCGGTGAGGACGAAGCCAAAGAGAGTCTGCAGGAAATCGTTGACTTCCTGCATAACCCCAAGCGTTACGAGGATATCGGTGCCAAAATGCCCAAGGGCGTTCTGCTTGTCGGCCCCCCGGGCACCGGTAAAACCCTGCTGGCCCGCGCTGTTGCCGGCGAAGCCGGTGTTCCCTTCTTCTCCATTGCGGGTTCTGAATTTGTCGAGATGTTCGTCGGCATGGGCGCTTCCAAGGTGCGTGACCTCTTCAAACAGGCCAACGAAAAAGCCCCCTGCATTATCTTTATTGATGAGATCGATACCATCGGCAAAAAGCGTGACGGTGCTTCCGGTATGGGCGGCAACGATGAACGCGAGCAGACCCTGAACCAGCTGCTGACCGAAATGGACGGGTTTGACGCCGCCAAGGGTGTTATCATTCTGGCCGCCACCAACCGTCCTGAATCCCTTGACCCCGCTTTGACCCGCCCCGGCCGTTTTGACCGTCGTGTGCCCGTGGAGCTGCCCGACCTGAAAGGCCGCGAAAGCATCCTGCGCCTGCACGCTCAAAAGGTCAAAATCGGCCCCGACTGTGATTTTGCCGTGGTTGCCCGCATGACTCCCGGTGCTTCCGGTGCCGAGCTGGCCAATATCATCAACGAAGCCGCCCTGGGCGCTGTGCGCCACCACCGCATGGCCGTTACCCAGTACGACCTGCAGGAAGCCGTGGATACCATCCTGGCCGGTGCCCAGAAAAAGAATAAGATCCTGAGCGACAAAGAAAAGTGCATCGTGGCCTACCACGAAGTCGGCCATGCCATGGTTGCCGCCCTGCAGAACCATTCCGCCCCCGTGCAGAAAATCACCATTGTGCCGCGCACTTCCGGCGCGCTGGGTTTCACCATGCAGGTAGAGGACGGCGACCACACCCTGATGACCAAGGAAGAGATCCTGGCCAAAATTGCCACCATGACCGGTGGCCGTGCCGCCGAAGAAGTGGTGTTCAACTCCATCACCACCGGCGCATCCAACGATATCGAGCAGGCCACCAAGATGGCCCGCGCCATGATTACCCGCTACGGCATGACCGACGACTTTGACATGGTTGCCCTGGAAACCGTGAACAACGCCTACCTGGGCGGTGATGCCAGCCTGGCCTGCAGTGAGCGCACAGCCGCCACAGTGGACGATAAGGTCGTGGAAGTCGTCAAGCAGCAGCATGAAAAAGCCAAACAGATGCTGATTGAAAACCGCGGCAAGCTGGACGAGATCGCCAAGTACCTGTACGAGAAAGAAACCATCACCGGCGAAGAGTTCATGCGCATCCTGACCGCTGTTCCCCAGCTGCCCACCGGTGCCGTGGAACAGTAAAGGCAACACCGCACAATTCCCGCCTGACGGCTTAAGCACCGCTCCGGCGGCTGCGGCACGGCATCTGCGTTGCCAAAATGCTCGATAATACACAAAGTATTATCTGCGCTTTTGGCTTAGCAGCTGCCGTGCCTCGCTCGCCGTATCGGCACTTAGAATTGTGCGGTATTGCCTAAAATCTCCGCTCTGCGCGTTTTCTTTGTAAAATAACGGTGCCCCCGCCCTATGCAGTTCATTTACCGCACGGGCGGGGGTGTTTTGTTGTAATTCCGTAGGGGCGCACACCATGTAATAGCGCCATTTTATGGCCAGCCGTTCCCCATTTGTAGGGGCCGCTGTTCACCTCTTTCCGAAAAACGCAATAAAAATGCTGTCTTTCTCCACATCAGGGAAAGGCAGCATTCTTCTTTATCCGTTCAGATCTTCGCCGTTGCTGGCAATCACATTTTTATACCATCCAAAGGACTTTTTCCTGTACCGTGCCGCCGCCCTGTTCGAGTACCGGGAAAAGCACCAGTGATCCTGTCGGGCTTTATTTTGCCTGTGCGCCCTCTGGGAAGATGATCTTGTTCACAAAGAAGAAGATCACCATGGAAATGCCGCCATTGAGCACGGTGGTGCCAATGTTGTAGATGAAATCCGGCACCAGCAGGCCCGCAACCGCCACCCACACGCAGTTGATGGAGTTGACGATGCAGGTGATCAAGCAGAACGCCACCACATACCAGGCGATCTGCTTGGCCAGGTTGCCCTTGCTGCGGAACACAAAGTTGCGCTGGATGGGAAAGTTTATGCATTCTCCCACCACCATGGCAACCATGTAGGCGCAAAAGTACGGCAGACCGCCATGGGCGGAATCATACCCCAGGATGTTCCACTGGAAGGTTTCGCCAAACAGCGTGACCGGAATGCCCGGCCAGCCAAAATCCACCACCGGCAGGCTGCTGAACGCCGCCGGCAAAAATTGCAGCAGCAGGTATTTGAACACCGTAACCAGGTTGGATACGATCACAAACAGTCCGCCTTCGCGCACCCACTTGGCTGCGGCGGGGTGTTTTGCCGCAAAATTATTCCATAGCTGCATAAATAGCCCCTCTCTTTCCTCAGCTGTTGCGCAGGCGCTGTTCCAGCTGTGCGTTCAGTACCAGGTTTTTCACGGCTTCTACGATCACCCGCACAAGGCCGATGATCCAGAATCCCTGTAATTCCATCACAATGCCATCCACCATGCCCATGCTGATGGCACCGCTGGTCATTTTGGCCAGGGCACGCAGCGGCATGTTGTACTGGAACAGCACATTCAGGTCCGGCTTGCCGCGCTTGTAGCTGGCGTTCAGCAGTGCGGTAAGCACCAGCCAGATCAGCCAGCCCAGCGGGCTGCGGCTGTGGTTCAGCTCGCCCAGGGTCATGTTGCGGTCAATTTTAACTTTTCCCTGCTGCACCGGGCGGCCCAGCAGGGTGGCCCATTCGTCATCCGGCACGCTCTGCACCTTGCCGCTGGTATAGTGCGGCAGATGCTTGCCCGCATAGGGGTTGGGTGCGCCGGTACCGGCCACTTCCACCACGGCGGTCAGGCGGATGTCCGCACTGGACGCGCCAACCCGCAGCTCATAGCTGCCGCCTTCCACTTCCCAGCTGTCGGTCTTGGTGTTCCAGTAGCGGAATGCCTTGTCGTCCAGCGGGATGGTCACGGTCTTGCTTTCGCCGGGCTGCAGCTGCACCTTGGCAAAGCCTTTCAGCTCCTGTGCGGGGCGGAACACTTCTGCCCCGGGTTTTGCCACATACAGCTGCACGATCTCTGCTCCGGCGCGCTTGCCGGTGTTGGTTACGGTCAGGGTCACGCTATTGGACGCGGCCTGCAAATTGCTGTAGGCAAAGCTGGTGTAGCTTAACCCATAGCCAAAGGGGAATGCCACCGGCACACCGGCGGTCTGGTAATAGCGGTAGCCGACATACAGCCCCTCGCGGTACTGCACCATGCGGCCCGGCCCGGCAAAGTTATCCTTGGCGGGGGTATCCGCATAGGCGTTGACCCAGGTTTCGGCCAGCTTGCCGCTGGGGTTCACTTTGCCGGTCAGCACATCCAGCATGGCGCCCGCCCCCGCCTGGCCGCCCAGCGCACCATACACCAGGGTACGGCAGTGTTTGAGCCACGGGGTTTCCAGCGAAGCCCCTGCGCTGAGCACCACAACGGTGTTGGGGTTGGCCTGCTGCACGGCCTTTAACAGTTCGATCTGGTTGTCCGCAAGGCGCATATCGCCGCGGTCCAGACCCTCACTTTCCTTGATTTCATCCAGCCCCAGGCAGAGCAGCACCACTTCGGCCTTTTGGGCCAGGGCTACAGCCTCGGCCTGTTTGGCGGCATCCGGTTTGCCCTGGCGGTCAAAGCCGGGGGCAAAGCCCACGCTGGCCAGGCCGCTCTCTTTCAGACAGTCCAAAAAGGTATCCACCTTGATGGAGTTGACCGCGCTGGAGCCAGCGCCCTGGTACCGCGGTGTCTGGGCAAAGTCGCCGATCACGGCAACTTTTGCGCCCTCGGCCAGCGGCAGCAGGTCGTTCTCGTTTTTCAGCAGCACAATGCTTTCGGCTGCGGCGCGGCGGGCCAGGGCGTGGTGAGCGTCCGCATCAAAGGTGCGGCTGTGGGACTGCACGGCGGCATGGGTATCAAACACCAGCGTCAGCAGCTCGTCCAGCCGGGCGTCCACATCCGCTTCGGTAATTTTGCCGCTCTGCACAGCCTGCATCAGCTCGCGCACCGCGTCCCCGCCGGGGGCGGGCATTTCCAGCGTGGAGCCGTTCTGCACGCCCAGGGCATGGTCATTGCTGCCGCCCCAGTCCGTTACCACAGCGCCGTCAAAGCCCCACTCCCCGCGCAGGATGTCCATTAACAGGTGGCGGTTCTCGTTGGCGTAAGTTCCGTTGATGAGGTTATAGCTGCTCATGATGGTCTTGGGCTTTGCTTCCTTGACCACGATCTCAAACCCGGTCAGGTACAGTTCCCGCAAAGTGCGTTCATCCACCACAGAATCCGACGCCATGCGGCGCAGTTCCTGGCTGTTGACGGCAAAGTGCTTGGGGCAGGCCGAAATACCGTTGGACTGGATGCCCCGCACATAGCCCGCTGCCATTTTGCCAGAAAGATACGGATCCTCGGAGAAATACTCAAAGTTGCGGCCGCAGAGGGGGCTGCGCTTGGTATTCAGGCCTGGCCCCAGCAGCACGGCAACTTCCTGTGCGGCGGCTTCTTCGCCCATTGCCTGGCCGATTTGTTCGCCCAGGGCAGGGTCCCAGCTGCACGCCACAGTGGCCGCCGTGGGGAAGCAGGTGGCCGGAACACTGGGGTTCAGCCCCAGGTGGTCCGCCGCGCCCGCCTGCTTGCGCACGCCGTTCGGACCATCAGAAAGGGTGATGGACGGAATATTATTTTTCGGCAGTGCACGGGTCCCAAAGGTAGTAGCGCCCGAAAGCAGCGCACATTTTTGCTCTAAATTCAGTTTTTTGATGATTTCCTGTGTATTCATAATCATCTTAAATTTTTATTTTGTTACCGCAGTCGCTTCCGATTCCACAGATGCAAAATAAATTCCTTCCTGTGCATCAGCCTGAATTGTTACGGTATAGCTGCCATCGCTTACACCCGTAAATGCTGTTGCACCGCTGCGGTGGTGGTATGTGCCCGTTTTTGCCATCGGGCCAAAGCCATCAACATATTCCTCGTCTTCCTGCGCCAAATCTTCCAGTTTGATTTTGGTCGTCTGCACAACATCCGCTCCGCTGTACAGCGTCAAGGTAAAGGTCTGCGGCGGATATTCCAACTCAGAATATGCTTCAAACACATCCTGATCCATGGTAACCGTTACAGTATCTCCACTTTGCACCGCTTCGCTTACAGCACCAGGCGCTGCATAAACACCCACATAAGTTCCTGTTACACTGTCCGACAGGCCGCGCTTATAGTCCGATGTTGTTGTCATCACATAAGCGTTATACTTTGCGCCGGGGGTACAGTCTGCGCTTAGGTCCACCGTTCCCGCATAATTTGCGTTGCTGTCATCCGCCAGAATGTTGGAAGATGTAAAGGTATAATAATCTTCCTGCTTGCCTTCTGCATCAAAGCCATACAGACGGATTGCATAGGTACGGCCTTTGTCAACACCGGTAAAGGAATACTCACCGGTTTCAAAATTAAAGCTCAGGTTCGTTGCCACTGCGGCCGCTGCTTTCGTATCCGTTTTGGCTCCGCCGCAGCCAGCCAGAACAAGGCTGGCCCCCACAGCAAGCGTAAACATCGCTGCAACGCCATAATGATTCCACTTGTTTTTCATCGTCAAATCGCCTCTCTCTTATGCTTTTGCAGCCTTTTTCTTGTTCTTCTTTTTGGCAAACAGCTCCGGCTTGAACATATGCAGTGCAATCAGCACGATTGCAACAACCAAGATAACATCCACCACACCCAGTGCGATCAGCCAGTACGGAGTCCAGTTGCGGGTCGTCGTCATCAGGGAAGAATTCGCCAAAACCATCAGATGGCGCTTGGTTGCCTGGCGCAGAAGCTGCATGCCATAGCCACTCTTCAGGGTCGTATCGGTAACATTCACACCCATGGCCAGCTGCATATCCACGCCTGCGCGCAGGGCCAAGTCACCATTGCTGACAGCAAATGCGTCTGTGTTTACAACGCCCTGGAAGCCCCATTCATTGCGCAGCACCTGGGTAAGCATTGCATAGCTGTAGCCAACCATACTGGTACCAATGCGGTTATAAGATTCCATGCTGCCGGTCAGACCAAGCTGGTTCAGGCCATCGCCCGTTACGTTGTGAATTGCCACTTCAAAAGCGCGCAGATAAATTTCACGCATTGCCTGCTCGTTGGACCAGATGCAAACGCCGTTGCGGTTGGTATCCTGATCATTCAGTGCAAAATGTTTGGCAAACACATAAATGCCGCGGCTCTGCAGGCCGGTCACCATATTAGCTGCCATCATACCGCTCAGCAGCGGGTCTTCGGAATAATATTCAGCTGCACGGCCGCCGAAAGCGGAGCGGTGAATGTTCATACCAGGGCCGTAAGTACCACTGACACCGTTGACCAGATCTTCATCACCGTAAGCTTCGCCTTCCTTCAAAGCAAGGTCTACATTCCAGGTTGCTGCCAGCACAGTTTCGGTGGCATATTCAGCAGCTTCCAAGCCGCTTGCCAGGTCATGGATGCCGTTCGGGCCATCACATTCGGTTGCCTGCGGTTTGCCAATAGAATCCACAGCAGGCGAACACCAGCCGCAGTTACCATACAGGTTGTTCATTTCATCAACGCTCATGTGGTTCATCAACTGTTCCCACACTGCATTGTCCGGGTCAACAATGCCAGCTGCATCTGCCAGCATTACACCGTTTTTCTCACCATTTGTATAGGTAGTTCCCTGTGCAGGGTCATCATTCAGATCAATGGTGCTTCCGCCATTGCCGTTGGTCAGCAAAGCAATCGTTGCCGCGTTGGCAGTTGCGTTTTCGCTTGCTTCACGGCTAGGATAGGTTCCTTCCCAATCTGCACGGGAAAGATACGGCAAGGTCGTGCCGATATTACCATCGCCAGCAGTCACATCATCAAACTGGTTCGTCGCCACAGTTTCATCCGTGCTGCGGGCGGTCGTATCATACTTGATGGTCTGATCCACAGTAAAATCATATGTCAGGTCATTCTTCACTGTATGGGCATCGCTGCGCAGGCTAAGGGTATAAGTACCGGCATCCAGCACATAGCACTTGTCCGTCTTATAATCGTAAGATGCCATGTCATCATAATTCATGGTCATGCTCACGGTCTGGCTCTCGCCCGGCTGGAGCAGATCAGTTTTTGCAAAAGCGCCCAGAACAACCGCAGATTTTTCAATTCCACCGGGGGTATAGGGTGCGGTGTAATACAGCTGTACCACATCTTTGCCTGCCACATTACCGGTATTGGTTACCTTAACACTTACCTTTACCTGGCCGCCCTGGCTGCCTACTTCCCACTGCGGGTCGCTCCAATCAAACGTGGTATAGCTCAGGCCATAGCCAAAGGGATACTGAACAGCTTTCTGATACTCTGCTTCTTCCTCCGGGGTATAAACATTGTCATCCCCAATGTAACGGGTCTCGTAATAGCGATAACCTACATAGATGCCTTCCTGGTAGTACATGTACTTGCCGTTGTTGGCATCGCCATTGCCGTCGATCGTAAGACCACTGTTTGCATAAGTAAAATCGCCAAAGTTTTCATAAGCTGGCGAACTGGTCACATCATAAGCATAGGTATCAACCAAATGGCCGGACGGGTTGTATTCACCCATCATTGCTTTCGCTACAGCAATCGTACCAGTGGTGCCAGGGCCGCCTGCCCAAATTGCAGCATCCACCTTGTTGTCCTCAATAAAGCCAAGGTCCATAGGATTGCTTGCGTTAATGACAATGATGACCTTATCAAACGTTGCTTCCAGCTTTGCCAACAGTTCTTCTTCTGCCGGCTGCAGCTGCAGGTAATGCCGCCCGGCTTCACCACCGTAATAACCGGCCATATCCAGCGGGCAGTCACCGCCTTCGCCTGCCATACGTCCGATTACATAAACCGCCACATCCGAGTAAGCCTTTGCATCCTGCCAGAACGTTGCGCTGTACTCATCATATTCGGCCAGTGTTTCTTCATAAATGTTAAAGTCTGCATCACTGACCGTCATGCCTGTCATCGAAGCGCGCTTCTGCGCAGTCGTCTGGTAGAACTTCGTCAGATCCGGGTTCAGCTGCAAACCAGCAAATTCAAAACCATCAATAAAGTTAAAATTCTGATCTTCATTATGGTGGCCGCCGGAGCCATAATCGGTGTAAACCGTCTTGTAGCTGTTATAGCCGAACAAATTGATTTTGTCCGTTCCCAACGGCAGGGTATCATTATCGTTTTTCAGCAGCACAAGACCTTCGCTCTCTACTTCCTCGCAAAGCTGTAATGCCTGCGTGTAGGCATCATCTTTTGAAAGGTCCGTCATGCTGTTTGCACTTTCGGAAGATGTCACAAACCGTTGCATGTACGCCTGAATCTGCGAATAATAGATGGAACACAGGCTGTTTCCTACGATTCCCGCAGCAAGCAAAACCGCAATGGATGCTCCCCCTACAATATGTTTCGATTTTTTCATAGTTACCTCCTGTTTGCCGCATGGAGTTTTCTGCTTTGCTATTTGGCAGCAGGTTCTTCACCAGCAAAACAAATGTTTTCTCCTTTGATTATGCCGCCCTCCGGATGGCAGCCAGCGTGGATTTTACTCCCCGCTTGTTTAAGTATATTGTAGCAAACAGCTTTTTCTTTGAATTATTTTTTGCATAAACTGTTATTTCTGCCGCACATTTTGCCAAAAAATCATTTTTCTCTCAAAATTCATTGTGCATTTCTTACAATCAAAATTCAGTCTGCTTTGTGCACCCTGCCAAACAGTACGAAAAAGCGGCCAGAGCCTGTATTTGGCCCCAGCCGTTCCCGTTACTTTTTCTGCGGCAGCAATACCCTTAGTGTAAACCACCCATTTTCCCAGTGCAGGGTCATGGTGCCGCCGCGCTTTTCGGCTGCGGCGCGCACACTGCGCAGGTCGCTGCCGCCATGGGTGTTGCGGCGCGGCAGGCCGTCCGCGCCCAGCTCCACTTCCTGCGCGCAGTAGTTTTCAAACCGCAGCATCACAAAGCCGTTCTGGGCGTACACCGCCACCCGGATCAGCCGCTTTTCGTGGTCGGGCTCGGTCTCCACGCTCTCGGTTGCGTTGTCCAGCGCCGTGCCCACAATCGTGCAGATCTCCCCTGTTTCCAAAAAGTCCAGCAAATGCCCGTCCGCCACGCAGGTCATCGTGATGTGGTGCTGCTGGCAGTACAGGCTTTTGGCCGTCAGCAGGGTGTCCAGCACCGGGTTGCCGGTCTTGTTCTCCGCCTCGTACTGGCGGATGCCGCTTTCCATGGCCGCCAGCGCCACATCCTGCTTGGCGTGGTCCCGCTCCGCCCGGATGGCCGCAATCTGCATTTTCAGCTCGTGGTAGCGCCGGTTTATCAGGCGGATGTTCTCCTTGCTCTGCTTGTACTGCTCGTACTGGCGGTGCAAAACGCCGTCCAGCTCCGCCAGCTCGCTGTGCAGGGCGGCTTCGCGTAGCTGCTCGTGCTGCACCGTCAAAATCAGCACCCCGGCCAGATCCACCAGCGTGCGGATGTAAAACATGTTCATGTTGGCTTCGCTGCCGTTGGCAAAGCTCAAATTGCTCACGGCAAATGCGGTCAGCGCCATGACCACCGCCACAAAAGTTCCTGCGGGCGTTATTTTCAGCTTCCCGGCCGGGCCGGGGCGGCGTTTTTCCACAAAAAGCATCGCGGCAAAAATGCCGCCGTACACCGCCGCCAACAGCAGCAGCGAAAGCGGCTCCGCCCCGCCGCGCTGCGGCCACAGCACGCAGTGCAGCTGCCATTCCACGCTGGCCGCCAGCTCCGCCAAAATAAAGGCCCGCGCGCATACATAGCCCGCTTCCAGCAGCGTAATGCTGCGTGTGACCCACAAAAACAGCAGCATGGAAAGAATCGCCATTGCCATGCAGGGGATCCACCACGCCAGCGGAACTTCCCCCGTGGCCTGCAAAAACGCCCCCAGCAGCACCGCCCAACCGGCTTCCACGCCCCAGATCACGCGCTGGTCCATCCGCGGCGGCAGCCTGTGCGCATACAGCAGCGCCGCCAGCACTTCCGCCAAAGCGGTGTACAGGCGGGGAATATCCGGCAATGTCGTCACTGTCCCGCACCCCCAATATAATCCGCCAGCCCCGCCATAAAGGCCTTGCGCCGCGGGCGGCTGATCTGCAGCGTATACGGACCAACCTGCACCATATCCTGCTGCACGCCGGAAACCTGCGCCAGATTGACCAGATACCCGCTGTTGCACCGTGCAAACGCCCGGCCCACCAGCTTTTCCTCATAGTTTTTCAGAGTGCCCGGCACCGCAAAATCTTCTTTTTCGGTGTAAAAATGCACCTTGTGGCCTTCGCTTTCCAGGTAATAAATTTCCGCCGCGTCCAGACGCCGCATGCCACCGTCCACCGCCACAGCCAGATAATGCCGCTCCCGCTTTTTCAGCTGTCCCAGCGCCTTTTGCAGCTGCTGCGAAAACGCAAAGTAGGGCACCGGTTTCAGCACATAATCCAGCGCCCCAACAGCATATCCGCGGATGGCATACTGCGCCATGTTGGTAATGAACACGATCAGCACCCCGCCGTCCCGCTCCCGAATGCGGCGGGCGGTCTCCATGCCGTCCAGGTGCTTCATCTCCACATCCAGAAAGATGATGTCGAACTGCGGGCGGTAATCTTCCAGAATCTCCATCCCATCCGCAAACTCCGTTACCTCAAACGGCGTGCCGTACTGCCGGATGTACCGCTGCACATACCCCGCCAGCTGTTCCCGCACCGCCGCCTCGTCCTCCACAATCGCAATCCGGGTCATCTGCTGTTCCCCTTTCTCAACATCACACTGCGGCCCCGCACAGTCCACATCTGGTGCGGCTTCTTAAGGTGTATCTGAAAACAAAGAAAATGACGGATATTTCACAAGCGCAAGGCGGATTTAAGGCAAAGAGCCGCGGGAATCCTTTGTGGATTCCAAGGCTTTTTAACGCAAAATCCCGCTGTGTTTGTAGAAATAGACGATATTTTCGACTTTTCAGCTGCACCATCGATTGTTTTTAGGCAATACCGCATAATTCTAAGTGCCGATACGGCGAGCGAGGTGCGGC
>OLQR01000114.1_pt1 | contig 62767 bp, 51 predicted proteins | sample 1671881 | NCBI WGS metagenome assembly OLQR01 (sample SAMEA3136623, study PRJEB25190) | human gut metagenome | biome: human gut; feature: human-associated habitat; material: faeces | place: Austria | collected 2013 | reverse complement strand
CGACCTTGTCAGTGCAGGAAGCGGTGAGATGGATAAGAGATATGGATTCATCTATGTGGATAAACATAACGATGGAACAGGAGACTTGTCCAGAAGAAAGAAAGATTCTTTCGAGTGGTATAAAGAAGTTATTTCAACCAACGGCGAAAATATCAATTAGTTAATAGAATGACTATTAAAAAAAGTGTCTATATCAAGAAACGATAAAAGGTTCTGATATAGACACTTTTTGCACGTGGATTCAAAAAAGAAGAGATTCGACATTACGGATTTGCATTTGAAGGAAAGAAGATTCTGATCGGAACGCGAGAATAATGTTACAAAACATGGTAAAAAATGCGGAAAAATGTTACAGGAACCGATGAAAAACGCGGAAAAATGTATCTATGAGGTGAATCTGACGGGATTGTAAGAAGTTATCCACATTTTATAAACAAAAAAATCGAGTTATGAACAATAAACACATTGCAATTTGATATCACATCACGTATTCTAGAACTACTCCTATTAAGGGACGAGAGATATTGTTGCTAATGGAATATGAATTTAGATGGCAACAAGTTGGAGCAGATTTTACTTTGTTTATGACATCGCTTTAGTAGTAACAGGGATAACAGAAGCTGTTTTTCAGACTTATGGGGAAGTCTGTAAGGATAGTGGATCGTTAGAAGAATACGAAAGAGAGATGATGTGAAGATGAAAAACAAATTACAACAATATTTCCCGATGATTCGCACGGAAGGTGAGGTGCTGAAAGAACTTCGGGAAAATAAGCGGCTATGGGAAACATTTTGCGGATGGGAAGAAAAATATCAGAAAGAATACCTTGACATCTGTACAGGTGTCAAAGGAGTGAAATTACTGTATGATACTTACTTTAAGGCAATTATGAATCCTGATACAAGACCAGAACGGTTAAATGATTTCCTGTCGGAAATACTTGGAAAGAAAATTAAGATTTTAAAAGTTCTGCCAAATGAATCAGCTAAAATAGCAGCGGAAAGTTCACTTCTTATTATGGATATTGTTGTTCAGTTTGAGGATGGCAGTATTGCAAATGTAGAAGTTCAGAAGGTAGGATACTTATTTTCAGGACAGAGAAGTGCCTGCTACTCTTCGGATCTGTTGCTCAGGCAGTATAAAAGAGTCCGATTAGAATTAGGAAAATCATTTACTTATAAAGAAATTAAAAAAGTATATACAATAGTTCTATTTGAGAAAAGTAATGCAGCTTTTACTAAGTTTTCAAAAGAACAATACATCCATCGCTTTGAACAAAAAAGCGATACCGGTGTGGAGATGGATTTGTTACAGGAATATACTTTCATTTGCCTTGACATTTTTAATAACACCATTCATAATGAAGGCAGAAAGATAGAGAGCAGACTGGAAGAGTGGCTCGTATTTTTAAGTCAGGACGATCCAGACATGATTATTAATCTGTTAAATTGCAATCCGGAATTTAAAAAGATATACGAGGAAGTCTATACCATCTGCCTGAATATGGAGAGGATGATGAGTATGTTTTCAAAAGAACTTGAGATTTTAGATCGAAACACAGTAAAATTGATGGTTGATGAGATGATAGAAGAATATACTAAAATGACGGAAGAACATGCAAAAAAGATGGAAGCGTTAGATGAAGTAGGCAGACAGATGGAAGCTAAACAGGAGAAGCTCAAAGCTGACGAAGAAAAGCTAAAAGCAGACGGAGAAAAGCTGAAAGCGGATGAAGAGAAGCTGAAAGTAAGGAAAGAGAAACTGAAAGCAGACGGAGAGAAACTGAAAGCAGACGGAGAGAAACTGAAAGCAGATAAAGAGAAACTAAAAGCAAGGAAAGAGAAGTTAGAAACAGATGTAGCTATACAGAAAGAGCGCGCAGAGACAGCAGAAGCAGAGGTTGAGTATCTGCGAAAGCAATTAGCGGAGTTACAAAAATCAAATAAATAATAACAAAGAAGAGCCAATATTCGCGTTGAGTTTGTCAGGTCCCCCAGGAATATTGACTCTTTCTTTTTTGCTTATGAAGTAAAGGGGGGTAAGTTTTTCACCTATCCCCTATATTCCCCCGGCTGGCAGTGATACTTCTCCTGGAACTTCTTATAGAAGAAGGTGACATTTTCATATCCGGCTCGCTGGGCAATTTCAGTTATCGGAAGATTTGTCTGCTTCAGCAGGTTGGCAGCGGTCTGTAGTTTCTGCGCCTGGATCAACTGAATATAAGTCATACCAGTATATTTCTTGAGAAGACGCGTGACATAGTTTGGACTGATATGGAAAAAGTCAGCGACGGATTCCTGCGTACATGTTCTGAAATTCCGTTCAATATAACGCAGCATAGGAATCACAACACTGTTGTGTGAGTAGGAATCTTCCTTTGTCAAATCGTCTTCGTAGACATTGATCAATTCCGCCATGATCGTGTAGAAAAGATGCATGATGATATCCGTAGAATTAATGGATGGATCAAAGCACTCACAGAACAGTTCATTAAAGAACATTGGAATTCTACGGTCATTTTCTGAGTGGAAAAGCAGGTAGTGGTCATGGTCAGTCTTTTCGTTGATCGCATTGATAAAAAATCGGGAGAGTATACTATCATTAGAAAACTGATTAAACATATGCTCACGCAGGAAGTCTGTCTTGGGGATAATACTGATCATGATATCATTCTCTCCAAGCGGAGCAATTGAGTGTGGGCAGTTTGTGTCAATCAGGAGAACCTGGTTCTTTTGCAGAGTAATCGGATGTCCGTCAATGACCTGAGGACAGCTACCGGAATAGACATAGTTGATTTCAATGTGAGTATGGATATGCTCCGGAACTGCGCTGAAACGGGAGTTTCTCTTAATTGATATCTCAGAGAGTTCTGCATTAAGCCCGGGAGCGTGAGAGGGTGGTTTGTTATCAAGGGAGAAATATGCAACATCCAAGTCCAATACAGAATATTCCACTCCATTATGTTGTTTCTTCGGCATATCTTTCCAGCCGTCGTAAATATATCCATTGCGATATTTTTCCTCACTAGGGGATAACGTGGTAAGATAATGATGTAACGCTTTCAGATTCATAAGATGGACACCTCCTTTGCATGAAGTGTATCAGATTGTGTGGAAATGGTCAATGAAAAGTGAGGAATCTGATATTTTTTTCTAATAAGTGGTTGGCTATAATATAGACAATAAAGAAATGCATTTCGAGAAACTATTAGATATTAAGTGTGAGTGATGAATGGGAGGAACGTACATCATGGCAAAAGAAGATTATGGACAGTTGGCAAAGGAAGTAGTAGCTGCTGTTGGAGGTAAAGAAAATATTGTTAATGTTACGAATTGTATGACACGTTTACGTTTTGTTTTGAAGGATGACACAATTCCAAATAAGGATGAGGTCAGCAAGATTAAGGGTGTTAAAGGCGTTATGAATCAGGGTGGCCAGTATCAGGTGATCATTGGCACTCATGTAAGTGAAGTAGTTAAGTTTGTAAAGACAGAAGCCGGAATCACAGAGAACAGTAAGGTGGTAAATAAGGAAGATTACCAGGTGATGAAAAAAGACAGTCTTTGGAATCGTTTTTTTAAGGTGATCTCAGGATGTATCATGCCAATGATCGGGCCAATGATCGCAGGAGGAATCTTGAAAGGAATCCTTGTGATTCTTACAACAGCAGGTGTACTTGCAAAGACAGACGGAACATACCTTGTACTTTATGCAGCGTCAGATGCGATTATGTACTTTATGCCGATCATCGTAGGATTTTCCTGCGGAAAGATATTCGACTGTAATCCATATACGACAGCTGCAATCGGTGCAGCACTCGTATATCCGGATCTGGTAGCGGCTATTGCAGCGGAAGGTGGAATTACATTCCTTCACATTCCGGTATCTACAACAACTTATGCGAACACATTATTCCCGATCATTCTGGCATCTTTCTTTGCAAGCAAGGTGGAAAAGCTGGCAAAAAAAGTGATTCCGCAGATGATTCAGTTAATGATTGTTCCTACGATTGTACTTGCAATAACAGTACCGCTTTCCTATCTGGTGATCGGACCGGTTATGCAGTATGTTTCTAATGGACTTTCTACAATAGTTTGTGGCATCTTTAACTTTAGCCCAATCCTTGGAGGTCTGCTCTTTGGAGCATTCTGGCAGTTGGTTGTTCTCCTTGGTTTGCACGCAGCATTTATTACAGTACGGATGAACAACCTGTTTACACTTGGAAGCGATCCGATCAACGCAATTCTCGGATTGACAGTATGGGCACTTGCCGGAGTAGCACTTGGATATTCACTTAGAACAAAAGATCCAGATAAACGTAGTGCGGGATTAGGTAGTTTTGCATCTGCGCTTTGCGGAGTTACAGAGCCGGCCATCTATTCCATTGCTGTTCCGAATATGAAATTATTTGCCTGCGCATGGGTAGGTGGAGGAATCTCCGGTGCAATCCTCGGAGGGCTCGGAGCTAAATTATATGCACTTGCAGGAGACGGACTCTTCCGTATTCCTGGAATGATCAATCCGGCAGGACTGGACATCAGTTTCTATGGATTTATCGCGTGTGCAGCACTCGCATTTATAGTGTCAGCGGTACTGGCATACATTGTACAGGGAAAAGAAGAGAAGAAAAACTAAAAGCTAGTAATGATACAAGGGAGACAGAAAATGAAGAACGGATTATATCCATTTTTTTGGCAGCATGGAGAAGAACATGCGATATTGAGTGAATATATGGACAAGATAGCAGAAAGTGGGATGAAAGGGGTGTGCATAGAGGCACGCCCGCATCCGGACTTCGTTGGAGATCAGTGGTGGAGCGATCTGGATCTGATTCTTGCGAAAGCAAAAGAAAACGAGATGAAAGTCTGGATCCTCGACGACTCCCATTTCCCAACAGGATATGCGAATGGTAAAGTGAAAGAATGCTATCCACAGTATTTGAAAAAATATCTTGATATGCGCCGCTATGATGTGCAGGGACCGATGCGTCAGATGCGTATCGATCTGAAACTTTTGAAAGGAAGACCGTGGGACAAACCGGATCCGGAACAGGAGATCCTGAAAGTCTACATGGCAAAACGAATCAGCCGCTATACTGAACCGGGAGATCCGATCAATGCAGAGACTTTGACAGATATCACAGAATGTATGGATATGGAAAAACGCCTTCTGACACTGGATGTCGAAGACGGTGCATGGAGCATTTTCATTCTTTACCTGACCGGAAAAGGCGGCGAAGAGGCAACGAAAGATTACCTCAATCCGCTTGTGAAAGAAGCAACACAGGTTCTCATTGATGAGGTCTACGAACCACATTATGCACATTACAAAGAAATGTTCGGAACGTTGATCGAAGGCTTCTTCTCAGACGAACCGAGATTTGGAAATGTAAAAGGAACAGAAGCGCGTATCGGATCTGACATGGTTCTTCCATGGAGAGAGGGGCTTGAAAAAGAGCTGGGATTTGATGCAAGATATTTGCCGCTCTTATGGGTAAATGCAAATGGAGCCGAAGCAGAAATCCGTTACCAGTACATGGACTTGGTCACAAAGCTGTATCGTGATAATTTTACAAATGTTCTTTCAGACTGGTGTCATGCACATGGTGTGATGTATCTTGGACATACGATTGAAGATAATGGCGCACATGCAAGACTCGGTTACGGAACGGGACATTATTTCCGCGGCCAGGAGACGATGGACTACGCAGGGATCGATGTGATCGGAGGTCAGATTGTTCCGGGGATGAATTATCATCATGACGCATTCAATACAGGTGGAAGTAATGGAGAATTTTATCACTATGCACTCGCAAAACTGGCTTCATCCGCAGCACATTTAGACCCGCTCAAGAACGGTAATTCCATGTGTGAAGCCTTCGGAGCTTACGGATGGAACGAAGGACTGAAGATGATGAAATGGATTGCAGATCATCTGATCGTCCGTGGAATCAATCATATCGTTCCACATGCGTTTGACCCGAAGAAATTCCCGGACTTCGACTGCCCGCCGCATTTCTATGCGCATGGAATGAATCCGCAGTTTCGGTATTTCTCAACATTCAGTAATTATGTGAATCGTCTGATGGAATTGTTTAGAGACGGAACACACCCGGCGAAGGTCGGAGTACTCTATCCGGCTGAGCAGGAATGGGGCGGAGAGTATATGCCAATCGAAAAACCGGCAAGAGCACTGACGGAACATCAGATCAGCTTTGATATCATTTCACTGGATTATCTTGCAGGAGCAGAGGTAAAAGAGAAACAATATGTCATCAATGGACAGAACTTTGAGGTAATGCTTGTTCCTTACAGCACCTTCCTGCCACAGCAGGGCAAAGAACTCCTTGGAAGATTAGAGCAGTCGGGAGTTCGTGTGATCTATCTTGAAAAAGAGATTTATAACTTTGATATGCAGAAAGAATTGGGACAATATCAGGCAGTAAAATTTACTAATGCGTATCCGGAGCTTGTAGTCGGAGAATATATGAAAAATAATGTGTATTGTCTTATGTTATTTAATGAAAATATTGGAAATACAATCGACACAGAAATGACAATTTCAGACGGAAATGCAGTCTACCGTTACGATGCATTTGCCAATACTTTGACAGAAGTATCACAGAAATCACAGCTCATTCTGCAGCCATATGAATCAGTGGTATTTCTTCAGGGAGAAGAAAATCAAGTGAAGGTGATCGCGGAAGAGTTGGAGGCCACTTTCACTGAAGGATTTGATAGAGGAAGTGGCAAGAAATCATTTGGTACAGATGATAGAATGGAAGACAGAACAGATCTGCTTCCAAAAAAATGGAAAGTAACATTTGCAGACAGTTGCTCCTATCCAGAATTCATAGAAACAGTTCCGACAGAAAAGCTGGATCTGATCAACAGCATTACAGGATTTGAAAATAAATCCGGAACCGTGCGTTATGAAGGAACAATGCAGCTGGAAAAGATAGATACAGAAAGAAGTATTCAGCTTGAGCTTGGAAATACTTATGAGACAGCAGAAGTGTTTGTAAATGGACATTCCGAAGGAGTTCGTATCTGCAAGCCATATCGATTCCATCTGACAGGACTTCTCAGAGAAGGAGAGAATCAGCTGGCAGTCGAAGTGACGAATACACTTGGTACACAGATGAGAGATGCAATCAGCCATTATCTTCCAATTGAACCGTTTGGTGTTGAAGGAATGGTGCATCTTTACATGGGAAAATAAATTTGAAAATCAGAAAAATTCAGCAGGAGGCAGTAAGATGAGTTTACCGGAAAATTTTTTGTGGGGCGGCGCAACAGCAGCGAACCAGTGCGAAGGTGCATATAATGTGGATGGAAGAGGACTGGCAAATGTCGATATATGTCCGGCAGGAAAAGATCGCTTCAAGGTAATGCTTGGACATGGAGAGACACTAGAGCCGGATACAGAACATATCTATCCGGCAATGGAAGGAATCGACTTCTATCATCATTACAAAGAAGATATCGCACTTCTTGGTGAAATGGGATTCAAGACCTTCCGTCTGTCGATTGCCTGGTCAAGAATCTTTCCAAACGGTGATGACGCAGAACCAAACGAAGCAGGACTTCAATTCTATGAAAATGTATTTAAAGAATGCCACAAATACGGAATTGAGCCGCTTGTTACGATCACACACTTTGATTGCCCGATTCATCTGACGAAAGAGTACGGAGGCTGGAAGAACCGAAAACTGATCGAGTTCTATAAGAAACTCGTAACCGTACTTTTTACACGCTATAAAGGTCTTGTAAAATACTGGCTGACATTTAATGAGATCAACATGATCCTTCACCTTCCATTTATGGGGGCAGGACTTGTCTTTAAAGAAGGAGAAAATGAGACACAGGCGAAATACCTTGCGGCGCATCATGAGCTGGTAGCTTCCGCTGAGGCAACAAGGATCGCTCATGAAATCGATCCGGAAAATAAAGTCGGATGCATGCTGGCAGCAGGACAGACGTATCCGTACTCCTGTGCGCCGGAAGATGTATGGAAAGCGATGGGAAAAGATCGCGAAAACTACTTCTTCATCGATGTACAGGCAAGAGGTGAGTATCCGGCTTATGCAAAGAAATTTTTCGAAAGAGAAGGAATCCAGCTTGATATTACAGAAGAAGACGAAAAGCTCTTGAAAGAAAATACAGTTGATTTTGTTTCATTTTCTTACTACTCTTCCAGATGCGCAAGTGCGGATGCGAGCGTTGATACAACAGATGGAAATGTATTCGCAACAGTCAAAAATCCATACCTGAAAGCAAGCGAGTGGGGATGGCAGATTGATCCGTTGGGACTGCGTATTACAATGAACACTTTATATGACAGATATCAGAAACCACTCTTTATTGTAGAAAATGGACTCGGCGCGGTAGACCAGCCGGACGAGAATGGCTATGTGGAAGATGATTACCGTATAGAATATTTGAAAGCACACATTTTGGCTATGATGGATGCCGTAGAGATTGACGGTGTGGAAATTATGGGTTATACTTCATGGGGATGCATTGATTTAGTTAGTGCTTCAACCGGTGAAATGAAAAAGCGTTATGGCTTTATCTATGTTGATAAAGATGACAATGGAAAAGGCACGCTGAGACGTACAAAGAAGAAATCATTTGACTGGTATAAGAACGTAATTGAAACCAATGGACAATGTTTAAAAGAAAGAGGCGAGAAGTAGGTATGTTTTCATTTTTCAAGAAAAAACAGGCTCCTGCAGAAGAGAATAAGCCATTCGTTGTAAAGGCTTATCTGTCAGGAAAAGTAGTACCAATCGAGGAAGTAAAAGACGAGGTGTTCTCATCTAAAGCATTAGGTGACGGACTTGCAATCGAGCCAGAAGAGAATGTGATCGTGGCGCCATGTGACGCAACAGTATCTGTGCTGATGGAAGGCTCCAGACACGCAGTCGGACTTACACTTGCGAACGGAGTAGAGATTTTGATCCATGAAGGAATCGACACTGTGAACATGGAAGGTGACGGATTCGAGTACTTCGTAAAAGAAGGAGATAAGGTAAACGCAGGAGACAAGCTGCTTTCATTTGATCCGGAGAAAATCAAAGAACACGGATATGAGAAAACATGTATTCTCGTAGTTACAAACGGAGACGATTATCCGGATATGAAGCTGCATACAGGAATGGACGCAGTACAGGGCGAGACAGTGATCGCTGAATTTTAATATTGACTTTATGAAGATTGACCGCTGAGAATGGAGCAGAGTTTTGAAACCGTTCTCGGTGGTCTTTCTTTTTTGTAAAGGCGAAACGTTTCACCTTTACAAAAGTAGAAAATTTATAATATAACTCAGAGTGGCAGTGCTGATAGCTGAATAGAAATACAGGATAAGGAGAATAAAAGGAAAAAATAATACAAAATACATAATCTATTTCTAGACAAAACATAATAATGCGTCTAAAATACGAAAAAATGATAAAAAAACTCGAGAAAATAGGTAAAAATTACTAAAATGCAATTGACAGATAGAATATCTGTGTACTATAATCTGCTTGACGTAAAAAGAAGACTAAAGTCTTAGATTTGAACGAACCGTTTCATGAAGAGAAACAGGAAATCAAGACAAAGGAGTCAATGATGTATGAAGAACGATTTGAAGCATCTAAGAAGAAGCGAATTGATCGATTTGATCTATGAGATGAAGAAGCGGGAGATAGAGCTTCAGACCAGGCTGGATGAGGCAGAGGCAAAGCTTCAGGCCAGAGAGATCACGATAGAGAAGGCGGGATCGATCGCTGATGCGGCAGTACAGCTAAGTGGCGTATTCCAGGCGGCACAGGAAGCTGCTGATAGCTATCTTAAATCGATAAAAGCAAAGGAAAAAGAATTGGCACGCCTGACAAAGCAGGCCAAGAAGAATATGCGAGATTAGAGTAGTGAAGAAGAAAGAACATTCAGTTAATATCCCTACAATAGAAGAAGTTGAGAACGAACAGAAGAGGCTGAGACACCGGGCGGTATATCAAAGAACACTCCGCGGTACGATCGCAGTGCTGCTTGTAGTTGCGGCAATCTCTGTTCTTGTGGCAACCCTGTGGATGCCGGTTCTGCAGATTTACGGTTCTTCCATGTCACCGACATTGGAAGCCGGGCAGATTGTAGTATCAGTGAAGACCAGTCAGCTGAAGACAGGAGAAATTGTTGCATTCTGGCAGGGGAATAAGCTCCTGATCAAGCGCGTGATCGCAGGTCCGGGACAGTGGGTTGATATTGATATGGACGGAAATGTGACGGTTGACGGACAGACACTGGACGAACCGTATCTGACAGAAAAAGCGCTTGGAAATTGCGATATTGATCTCCCACATCAGGTATCAGAAGCACATTGGTTTCTGATGGGAGATAACAGAGATACATCGGTTGATTCAAGAAGCACCGCGATCGGTGATATTTCAAAAGACCAGATAGAAGGACAGATCATATTTCGAATCTGGCCGTTGAATAAAATAGGAAGCATACAGTGAAATAATAGTAACTGTTCAGAGCCAACCTCCAAAATGCTACGCATTTCGGAGGTGTGGCGTATCCGCCAAATAAAATTTCAAAAACAGTCTAAAAAATGCAAGCATTTTAAACCTTTTTTGAAATTTTGCTTGGCTCTGAACAGTTACAAATAATAAATAATTAGTTTAGTATATAAGGTATCGAAGGGAAGACTAACACAAGAAGGCAGCAGATACACACCAGAAAAAAGAAGGTGGATTTGTGCAGAATAAAGGAACGGATTATATCAGAAGATTATTAAAAGACAAAACCCGGTTAAAACGGTGGAGAAAGATGATTCTGTGTCTGTCCTGTGTAGTTGTTTTCTGTACGGTCTATGCGCTGATTCTCCCGGCAATCACGCTGGAGAGAAAGACAGTCTGTGGTCAGGAAGAGCATAGCCATACAGAAGAATGCTATTCAAGTGACGGACAGCTGACTTGCGGAAAAACAGAACACACACATACCGAATCGTGTTATGCAGATGATAAGACATTGGAAGATCAATCAGGGGAAGATCCACAGCAGACACCGGAGCAGAACCAGACAGAAGGACAGGAGCAGAATTCGGGACAAAGTCAGGAACAGAATCAAAATCAGAGCCAGGATCAGAGTCAAAGTCAGGATCAGGTTCAGACATCGGGTGATTGGAATGTAGCTCAGAACGGAGAAAATGGAGATACAGCAGGAACCACAGCGGATGAGACATCTGGCAATGATGAAGAAAGTGTCGTGGCAGGGAGTACATCAGCACCAGCAGCAGAGGGCGAAGACGGAACGGGAGGTACTACGACGGCGACGGAAGGGTTTGATCTGAGTAAGTATGCATCAAAGGTGGAATCAGTTTCACTGTATTATCAAGAAAAAGATGAAAACTGGAAGAAAATTGAAGAAAACGGAAGCGAAGAAATTCCAGGTGATGCAAACATCAAATTGGAAGTTGAGTATAAGGAGATACAGATACAAAAACTGATTCAAAACCATAACTGTACATTGACATATGATCTTCCAGATCTTTTACGTAATGCGACACCAGGTGGAAACATTATGGAAGGATCGGAGATTGTTGGAACACTTTCTATAAGTGAGGGGAAAATCAAAGTACAATTTGATCAAAACTATCTTGAGAAGAAAAATAACGAAGGAGTTACAACAATTGAAGGAGATTTCTATATTACAGGAGAGGTGAATCTGAGTCAATTGGACAAAGATGGCAAAAAAACACTGACAACTGCTGGGAAAACATATAAGTTGGATTTTGGACAAGATGCAATTGCGAAGTACGGAAAGGTTAGTGTACAGAAGAACTGCACAAGTGAGAAGGCTATTTCAACAACAGAAGGAAATTTTCTTTCTTATACTATTACAGTTACAGCAGGGGAGGACGGATGCCCGGACGTTTCAGTAGTAGATAGTTTGATAAGTAATTCTGATTGTGTTACTTATGTAGGAATTACATCAAATGCGACGGAGCTTGCGGCAACTTCAAATGAACAAAAACCATATGAAACGATTGGTTCTGCTAAGAATTCTGGGAAAATTTACAAAGGAAATGCACCGACTGCAGAAAAGCCTATTCCGACAGAAGGAGAAACAAGTATTACAGAACCTGGAAGCTTGGTCTGGAAGATTGGTGATATGGCACCAAATGAAAGACGGACACTTACATACTATGTGAAGTTGAAAGATGATGTTGCTTTGGACAATAAGGAAATTAAAAATCAGGCAAATGTATACTCAAAGACATATAAGAGGGTATATGATGATGCAACATTTACACCGAAGATTTCTTACACCATGCCGAAAAGCCGAGTGGGAAATATTGAAAAGAACACGGATGGATCTTACATCATTAATTATGAGCTTCATTTTTCATTGGATAAAACAAATAGTAATTATCCATTGGAAAATTTTGTGTTTCAAGATTATCTGAAACACAGTAGTAATGCAACAGATTCAAAAGCACTTCCATATATCAGTTATGATCGTACTTCGGTTCGTGTGCTTGTGAAAACGGATGGGGCGACTGACTACAATGAGATTCCTAAAACTGAATATAATACCAGCTGGTCAACAGACATGAGTACGTATAAAACAGAGTGGTCAGATTCTTCGGATGGAAATCCAAATAGTTTTAAAATTTCCGGAAAGGAAGGTAAACCGATTCAAGTGAATCTTGGCGACTCCTATTATGTAACGTATAGTGTTAAGGTGAAGCCAGAGGCATTAGCGGCGGTAAAATCAGATAATGTATCTGTGAAAAATCGTTGGATTGCATCAGCATCTAATGTATATAGTCAATTTGTAACTGGGTTTAATGCATACAACAGTAATAATAATGTCGGTGGTTACAAATGGGACGAGAAAGTAGTTGGAACTGGAACAACAGCTGATCAGACAATCGAAATGACCGGCGATAAATACGATCTGACAAGTGGAGAGATTCTGTTAGATACTTCAGCGGGCGCCAGTTTTACTGTCCCGGCAGGAAGTTATCCTTATACAGTTGATGTCAACCAGACGTTAGGAGACTGGGATGCGACGAATGTATTAATGAAGGATACACTAGATTCTGATAAGATGCAGTATACAGGATATGCGAAAGTAGAAGCATATAGTTATGATACAACAACGAAAGCATATGAGTTACAAGGAACTAAGTGGGTGAAGATTGACGGATTAAAGACCTTTGAATTGAAACCATCAGATTTAGGATGGAGCGGACAGAATTATGCATATAGATTCACATATTATGCAAAGCCGGTAAATACGGGTACATTTAGCACAGCTATCGTAAATAATAAATTCGAGTTATCAGGGGAGGTCAGAAGTTTGATATTACAGGCATTAATTCTCAAAAAGAGGTAACAATCTCTGGTGAGTACAGGATGAATGTAAACAAAGAATCCTGGTATTATGAGAAACCAGAAGCTAGTGCGACAGAATGGACAAAAGGAAAAATTTACTGGGCGATTGAAGTTTCTGGAACAGCGATTAAAGAAGGCACATATTTCAAAGATTCTATTGTAAGCGGATCTGATCTGACAAATTCGATTTTAAAAACGGATTCGCTGGCAGGAATTTATAAAGGTACGTTACCAGAGGGAAAGACACTTACAGGTTATAGTAGCTTGAAGGATCTGCAGGATAACGGAAACCTTACTGATGTCACAGAGAAATTTGAGAAATCTGGTCAGAATGAAAGCAAATTACAAGTAAAGGCAAAAGAGCAGATTGCGCTTGGGCAGGAGAAACTTTATATCATTGTAAGAACGGAACCGGCAGCGTTGCCAGTAAAAGATAGGGATTATAATACATATAGAAACAGTATCAGTACGAGTGATAATGGTAAAACTTGGATCAAACAGGGAGAAGCAAACGAACTGCTTTGTGGAGCCGGAGATATCTTAAAAGAGTTTGGACAGAGCTTTACCTATGATGGAACTACTGTAATAAGTAAAAATGATGGCCGGGATGAAGGAGACTCGGGAAAAATAGCAAAAGATGCATTGCCTGGGGCAGGGCAGTATGCTTCCTGGGTATTCAAGTTGAACTATGCCGGTGAATTGTCAGGAACCTATCGCGTGTTAGAGACGATTCCAGATGGGATGGAACTTGCATATATCCGTATTAAATGGACCGGAACAAAGCAGGGAACAATTGAATCAAAGGAAGTTACGAATCTTGAGAGTGATGGATGGAAAAAGAAAACGGTTACAGCAGGTACAGATAACAACAGAAGTGAAACAACAACTTATTATGTCAAAGATAACAAGGCATTAATCGAGCTGGGAGATTTTGTAAATGGAAAAATCAGGGATGATTATTCCGTGGATGTTCAGGTCGTATGCAAGGTGACAAATCCAAAAGTGCTGTTGGGAGGAGAAACAAAGAGATTTACAAATCAGGTTACACTTCAGACAACAGATGGCCAGGATATTAATACAGCAACCTCTCCAGCTGATATAACAGCACAGAAAATTGATAAGTCAATGGCTGCAACCAATCCGGTAAGCGAAAAAGTAAACTTTATAATCAAGGCAAATCAGTTGGGACAGACGCTTCCAACGGTAGAAGGAACAACTCTGAAACTGATTGATAAAATGAGTTCTACTTTGATCTTGGATACAACAACGATTAAGGTGGTTAATTCAAAAGACAGTAAACCAGTTGCTTTCAAAGCTTCACTTGGAGAAGACAATACGTTGACAATTGAGATTCCTTGTAATGTACCGATTACAATTACCTACACAGCAAGGGTTAATGCACCGCCTAGACAAAGCGTGAATTTTTCAAATAAGGCATATTGGGAAACTTATACTCCGTCCAGTGGGACAAGTGTAGATCAGAAAAATTATTCATACACTGCAGGAGGAACGGTCGGAAGTGGAAAGAATATCTGGTTGAAAATTATCAAGAAAGATCAGAACAACCTGTCTCTTGGATTACAAGGTGCTGTATTCCAACTGAAGAAATGTACGAAAAACGATGACGGAACGATAAAGGTAGACAATGATAAGAATTGGGAGAATAAAACAACTGATTCAAACGGAGAAATTCAATTTGGTGCTGGAACATCCGATGATCCAGCAATGGACTATAATACGCTTTATCAGGTGATGGAAGTAACAGCACCAAATGGATATGTTAAAGATGATACCCCACATTATATTATGGTTCCAAAGAAAGAGGATGGAGCAGCGGATTACTCGGATTATGTGAAAAGCTGTATAGCAGATCCTAAGATTAACATACAGTATCAGCCAATATATGAATTGACCATTAGTAATCATAAAGGTGAGATTACCGTAGAGAAAAAGTTTAAGAATCCGGGTGGTCATGATTCAAATCCAGTGAGTGGAACGTATTGGGTTGGCCTTTATGGAGATGAAAATGCAACAGGTACTCCGATTCAGAAAATACCAATCACGTATAGTGCCGGAGAAACGGGGACAAACAAGAATAAATTTGTTGATCTGGATACGAAAACGACCTATTACGTATTTGAACTTGATGATAAGAATCAGCCAATAAAAGATTCTTCTACAGTTGCTATTGTGAACGGAATGGAATACTTTACGTCATATACGACAACAAAGACTGGCGTAACAGAGTCGAACAGTGCAACCAACGGTGACACGGTAACCGTTACAAATCAAAGCCGTGTGAATAAACTGCCTTCCACAGGCAGTTGTGGGGTTCTTATTTACAGATTGGCAGGGGTGATATTAATACTCTTCGCAGGAGTGCTTATGCTGATGAAATATAAAGAAACAAAAACAAGAAACTAACAAAAGAGAGTGTGCTGCACCCCCGGAAAATTCCGGGGGCAGTAACAAAAATAAGGAGGAAGAAAATGAAAATAATCAAGAAGATTGCCGCCATAATGCTCTCGGTTATGATGGTATTGGGAATGTGTAGTGTGGTAGGAGCTGAGGGGACGAGTGAAACGTCAGCAACGAAGGATGGAAAGATAACAATTACGAATGCTGTACCAAAGCAGAAATATACAATTTATCAGATTTTGGAACTGGAGAGTTTTAGTGATAAAACAGCAGAAAATCCAGGAAACTATGCTTATAAAGCAACAACTAAGTGGAAGGGGTTTGTTGAGTCAGAAACAGGAGAGACATATTTAAAAACAGATGGTAGCGGATATGTTACATGGGTGGAAAATGCAGATCCTGTAGCGTTCGCAAAAGCGGCATTGGCTTATGCAAAAGACCCAACAAATTCAATAGTAGCAGAAAAATCTGCAAATGCTCCAGATGCTACAGAGGGAAGCACTACTTCAACGGTAACATTTGAGGGCCTTTCACTTGGATATTATCTTGTTGATTCTAGTGTTGGAGCTCTTTGCTCTCTTAATACCACAGCTAAAGAGGTGGAAATTCAAGAAAAGAATGGTGTGCCTTCAGTGGAGAAAAAGGTACAGGAAGATTCTGATGATCATTGGGACAAGGATAACACAGCAGATATTGGTCAGACAGTAAACTTCCAGACAACAATTACTGCACAAGCAGGAGCACAGAACTATGTGTTGCATGATAAGATGGATAAAGGGTTAACATTTAATAATGATATAAATGTAAAGAAAAACGGATCAGTTGTAGATACATCAAATTATACATTAAATGCAAATATTACAGATGGTTGCACATTTGAAATCGTTTTCGCACAGGAATTCTGTGATAAATTAAATGCGAACGATACAATTATCGTTACCTATTCCGCAACATTAAATGAGAATGCAGTAATTGGAGAAACAGGAAATACCAATGAGGCAAAGTTAGAGTATGGAGATAAAAATACAATTTCTTCAAAAACAATAACAAAAACATATAAAATTCCAGTATTCAAATATACAAAGAAGAACGGAACAAATGAAGGACTTGCAGGTGCAATTTTTACGTTGAGTAAAAATTCAAATGGGGAAAATCCAATTGAATTAGTAAAAATTACAGAAACTGAGGATATTTACCGTGTGGCAAAGGAAACAGAAGCAGCGGGAATTACAAAGATAACAAAAGTGACAACCCCTGAAAATGGTAGTTTTACAATCATAGGACTTGATGCTGACACATACTATCTCACAGAGACAAAACAGCCAGATGGATACAACAAGCTGTCAAATCCTGTAAAGATAGTCATTGCGGCGGACGGAAAAATTACCATTGGAGATAAAACAGTTGACCAAGTAGAAGTCGAAAACAAATCCGGTTCCCTCCTCCCATCCACAGGTGGAATGGGAACAACCTTGTTCTATATTTTCGGTGCAATCCTTGTAATTGGATCTGGAGTTGTACTGATTACAAAGAAGAGAATGAAATAATTGTTGCTCGATTTTAGGTATGTAAGTGAGATAAGAATGAAGTAATTTTGCTGTACGGGGAATGTGTTTCATCATTCCCCATACAGCAGCAAGGAGAGGATTGTAACATGAGAAAGCATATTTCAACAATAATTGCGGGAATCATCTTTCTTACAGGCTTGTCCTTACTGCTGTATCCGACAATTAGTAATTTCTGGAATTCGAAGCATCAGACGCAGGCGGTTGCGGATTATTCGAAGCAGATAGAGAAGATGGATGATCAGGAGAAGGAGCAGGCGCTGGCGGCGGCAGAGGAGTACAACCAGACGTTGATTACGAATGGAGGACGTTTTACACCATCAGAAGAGGAAGATACTTTATATGATAGTCTTCTGGATGCAAATGGAACCGGAATGATGGGATATATCACAATCCCGGAGATTCGCTGCAAGCTTCCAATCTATCATGGTGTAGAGGATTCTGTTCTGCAGGTTGGTATCGGACATATTGAAGGTTCGTCTCTTCCGGTTGGAGGAAAGGGCACACACTGTGTATTATCCGGACACAGAGGACTGCCGAGTGCGAAGCTGTTCACAGATCTTGATAAGTTGGAAAAGGGAGACATTTTTCTTCTGCACATTTATGATAAGGTATTGACGTATGAGATTGACCAGATCAGTATTGTCGAGCCGGAAGATTATGGCCTGCTTGAGATTGAAGATGGAAAAGATCTGTGCACGCTTCTTACATGTACACCATATGGAATCAATACGCAGAGACTGCTGGTGCGCGGACATCGGATTGAAAATCGTTCGGGAGATGATTCCAGAGTGACATCGGATGCGGCTGAGGTAAGCAGTTTGACAGTTGCGGTATGTGTTGCGATTCCGCTTTTAATCATTAGTTTTCTTGTAGTGGATCTATCAATCCGGCGTTCAAGAAAGAAGCAGAAAAAGTAGAGGAAGATAAATGTTACTGTTCACTCCCGTGTCAATCACTCCGCTGATTGACACGGAGGATGCGTGTTTTGACTTGAATGCATCTCGCCCCATCGCCAAAGGCGATTTAAAATGGCGAGATGCGTTGCTGGTCGCACATCGTGTGAACAGTAACAGATAAATTGATCAGTGGGAGGGAGAACATGCGAAGTCCAAAGAAAAAAATCTGTCACAGAGATAGGAATTATATGATATATGTGCTGACGTTTCTCATTGCGCTGACCGGGATGCTCGGAATCTCAAAGGGTAGTCCGGTTCAGGCAGCGGAAGAAGAGAGTACGCAGAAGGGTAGCATCTCGCTCGTCTGCCCGGTTGAGGGGATGGAGCTGTCTCTGTACCGTGTGGCAGAGTATGAGGAGTCGGGCAGTTTCACATTGACGGAACGATTCCGGAAGTATCCGGTCTCACTGGAACAGAAGAGTCAGGAGGACTGGCAAGGGGCAGCGGATGCACTGGCGGCCTATATCAGACGTGATGGAATCACAGCAGATGCAGTGCTGGCATCAGGTTCGGACAAGATAGTATGTTTTACAGATCTTAACCGAGGTCTTTATCTTGTGCTGGGGCAGACAACAGAGCTGCAGGAAGATGGTAAGACACAGATCTATGAGCCACAGACAGCATTGATCGCATTGCCGGAGGATTCACAGGGAACTTCCGAGGAAACGGAACCGTATCAGGTGACAGCGGTTCTGAAGTTCGAGAAGAACGAAAAACCGGGAAAGCCGGAGGAGCCGGGAAATCCGGAAGAGGAAGAAGAGACGAAGATACATGTATTGAAAGTGTGGAAGCAGGATCAGGAGAAAGAACGCCCGGATTCTATCGTGGTAGAGCTGCTGCAGACGGATGTGGAGGGGAATACAACAGTTGTTGACCGTCAGACACTTACGAAAGAAAACCAGTGGTCCTATACATGGAAGAATCTTTCCACGTTGATGCGCTGGAGTGTGTCAGAGGCAGAGGTGCCGAATGGGTATACAGTTGCTGTTACGCGTGAAGGGGATACAGTTGTCTTGACGAATACAGCAAAGAAGTCAGGAAATCCTGACGGAGAAGCGAATCCACCATCGAAGAAGCCGACGGGTAAAACAACAGATAAAACAGTAAATAAAACAACAGACAAAACATCAGACAAGCTTCCACAGACAGGACAGCTCTGGTGGCCGGTACTTGTGCTTTTGTTTGCAGGTGCGATCTGTCTGCTGGTGGGAAGAGTTTTACGGGATAGAAAAGAAGAGAAGAATCGATGAGCAAGAAGAAAAAGAATCAGATAGGAAAGATATTTACAATCACAGGGTTGCTGCTTTTCGCGGCAGCCCTTGCTCTTTCTGTATACAATCTCTGGGATGGTTATCGGGCAGAGCAAAGCAGAGAGGAGCTATTGGAAGAATATAGAGACAAGAACCAGAACATTTCTGATGAGGGAGAGCAGGCAGAAGAATCTGACGAACAGATACCGGATTACCAGCTGAATCCGGAGATGGAGATGCCGGAGATCGCATTAGAAGATCTGGACGGCGCGGCGTGCATCGGAGTGCTTGAGATACCAAAGATCGACCTGAAGCTTCCGGTATTGAGCGAATGGAGCTATCCGCTTCTGAAGAAGGCACCTTGCCGTTATTCAGGAAGTGCTTATCTGGATAACCTTGTGATCGCAGCACATAATTATAGAACACATTTCGGAAAGTTGAAAGAACTTGAGACAGGTGATGAGGTGATCTTCACAGATGCAGCCGGGAATCGGTTCGAATACAAAGTGGCGGCGGTAGAGGCACTGACTCCACAAAGCGTGGAAGATATGACAAGCGGAGAATGGGCGTTGAGCTTGTTCACTTGTACGCTGGATGGAAAGAACAGAGTGACGGTGCGGTGCGAGGTTTCCGGTCGCACATCGTGTGAGCGGTAACGAGGAGTAAAAGATTTGTTTGACATAAGAAAAAAGAAATGCTAGTCTAATAAATAGAAAGGTGCTACCGATGACGGTTCGCCTGATATTTTATAGGGTTAAAAATAACCGCAGAGTTTCTCAGGCTGGGCGGTTATTTTTGCGTCTTGGAATCATGCTTTCCACGCACGTAACCAAGACTATAAAAAGTCGCACACAGTGAGATCACTGCAATCAGGTCAGTAATGGTCAGCATAGGCTAATTCTCCTTTTCAAGATTTCTCAAAAGAGACATTCTTTGTTCATACAGAAATTTAATTAGGAAACAGAGGTAACCCAAAATGTGCTAATTTTAGATAACAAAAAAATAAGAGAAATCCTTGAACTAAGGATTTCTCTCACATTCTATCAATGCGGAAGAGGAGACTTGAACTCCCACAGGATAAAACTCCCACTAGAACCTGAATCTAGCGCGTCTGCCATTCCGCCACTTCCGCTCGACACAAACTATCTTATCATAGAGCCTGCGTTTTGTAAAGTCTAAAAATTAAATTCTATATATTGTTCGAATAATTCAAATTTATCAGAAAACTTTAATAAAATTTTTATTGACTCCGAGATGGATTTGTATTATAGTTTCTCGTTGATATTTTGAAGAAAAATAACAGTGGGAGGAAGAGATATATGACATTTTATCAGGAATTACAGCTTAGTTCAGTTGCATCTAAGCAGCTGATCAAAGCGACAGAAGACAAGAAGGAAAGGTATCGCCACATTCTTATTTATAATTTTAAAGTCTATCTTGTAATGGCATTTTGTGTGGCGGTAGTTTCTTTATATAGTCATTTCACAGGGAATAACAACAGTGTAGTAGGCGTTACAGTGCTTCTTGCGGTGCTTGTTCTTCGACAGGCAGATTTTGGAATTCGTACAACGCACGGATTGGCCTCCATCGTCGGAATCTTTGGAATATTGATTGCAGGACCGAAGCTTTCGAACATGGTGTCACCGGTTCCGGCATTCTTTATTAATATAGTATGTATTTTGCTTCTTATGATTCTGGGATGTCACAATGTGATCATGTACAATCATTCTACATTTGTTCTTGGATATCTTCTTCTTCAAGGATATGATGTGACCGGACAGGAGTACTTGTATCGCGTGGCTGGCCTTTTGGTTGGAATGGTATTGTGTATGGCAATCTTCTATAAGAATCAGAAGAACAGACCGTATAGAAGATCATTTTTTGATTTGTTCCGCGAGTTCAATATCAGCTCTGCAAGAAACAGATGGTACATTCGTCTTTCATTAGTTGTTTCCAGTGCAATGTTATTCATGTCGTTGCTTGGACTTCCGAGAGCAATGTGGGCGGGGATCGCAAGCATGTCTGTTTGTCTTCCATTCCCGGATGACTGTAAAGAACGAGCAGGAAAGAGAGCTGCATTTAATATAGTAGGATGTCTGTTATTTGTTATCCTGTATTTGGTGCTTCCGGAGTCAATGTATCCATACATCGGAATGATCGGAGGAATTGGAGTCGGGTATTCTGCAGGGTATGCATGGCAGACAGCATTTAATACATTTGGTGCATTGTCGATTGCATCCGGCTTGTTCGGAATGCCGTATGCGGTAGCGCTTCGTATTGGGGCAAATGTATTTGGCGCGGCATACACGATGGCATGCAATAAGATTCTGCCGAGACTGGCAGCAGTGTTTGAGCAGAGAAGAGCGCAGGTTAGCGAATAATCTAAGTTGTTTGAAATAGTAATTTATTCGAATAAAAATGGAGTGAGAATTGAGGCAATATAATTCACCTCAGTATCTCACTCCATTTTTCGTACAAACGATCCAGTGACCAGGCGGCATTGGCTGGGCTGGTGGAAGGAAGCACAAGGATATCTCTTTCGGTTAGCGGTTGCTGATATTTCTTATAAAGAGCTCCGGCTTTATTTCCATTTGCATAGATTTGTCGAATCTGACAATGATCTAAAATTTGTTTCAAATCAGTTGGTGTCACATTCTTGATACTGCTGTCACTGGAGCCTTTGATGTCGCAGCTTTGAATAACATCCCAGATGGCGATATGGTGGCGGAGCAACATGGCCGTTTTCTCTTCAACTGTCTGCGGAGTTTCCTCCTCACAAAGTTTCGCCAACAATTTCCAGAATCGATTTTGTTTATGTCCGTAGTAGAAATTATTTTCCCGTGATTTTACAGAAGGAAGAGTTCCAAGAATCAGAATCTCGGAGTCTTCATTATATATTGGTTCAAAGGAATGGGTAATGTGTTCATATTCCATGATTGTGCTCACTTTCTGATGGTTTGGAGTAAGTTTTATAACAAGTATAGTGTCTTGAGGAGATTGTGTCAATGATACTGTTTGCGTTGCTGGTCGCACACCGTGTGAACAGTAACTGCTACAAAGCGCAACGTCGCATTTACACAAAGGTTGCTTTTACCTGCGTAATGGATTATACTAGTCTGACAGGGAATTTTGAAACGGAGGATTTTACAATGAAAATTGCAGTAACTTATGACAACGGAAATATTTTCCAGCATTTTGGAAAGACAGAGACTTTCAAAGTGTACGAAGTAGAAGATAATAAGGTGGTTTCCAGTGAAGTGATCGGTTCTAATGGGGAAGGACACGGAGCACTGGCAGGACTGCTTGCGGGACAGAACGTAGATGTTCTGATCTGTGGTGGAATCGGCGGAGGTGCACAGACTGCACTTGCAGAGGCCGGCGTTGAATTATGTTCAGGTGCTCAGGGAGACGCAGATCAGGCAGTAGAGGCATACCTGAAAGGTGAGCTTGTATCCAGAGGAGCTACTTGTGATCATCATCACCATGAGGAAGGACATTCCTGTGGAGATCATGAAGAGGGACATTCTTGTGGAAGCAGCTGCGGTGGCGGATGCGGATCACACACTACAATGGAAGGAAAGAATGTTGGAAAGAAATGCCGTACACATTACAAAGGAACATTCAATGACGGAACTCAGTTTGATTCTTCTTATGACCGTGGAGAGCCACTTGAGTTCGTATGCGGTGCAGGACAGATGATCAAAGGATTTGACGCAGCAGTAGCTGATATGGAAGTTGGTCAGGTAGTAGACATCCATCTGATGCCGGAAGAAGCTTATGGAATGCCGAATCCGGAAGCTATCTTCACAGTAGAGATTGCAGAACTCCCGGGATCTGAAGACCTCGAAGTGGGACAGCAGGTTTACCTGTCCAATCAGTATGGACAGCCATTCCCGGTAAAGGTAACAGCTAAGGAAGAGACAACAATCACTTTCGATGCAAACCATGAGATGGCAGGAAAAGAACTGAACTTCAAGATTGAGCTTGTATCAGTAGAATAAAAAGTGAATAGAAGTAATTAGAAATTCCAGTAAGAAATATCTAATAAGAAACATAGAAAGAGGGCGGTGCTTCAACGATTGAGAAATCGTAAAGTACTGCCCTCTTTCTGTAATTGCAGGTAAAGATTTAAATTGCTACGGATTTACACTATCACTCACAATCTTTCCATCCATAATGCGGACAACACGGTCAACCTGATTAGCAATTTCATCATCATGTGTAATGATAATAACTGTTCTTCCAGACTTATGAAGGTCTTTGAGGATATTCATGATCTCGATAGTTGATTTACTGTCCAGGTTACCGGTCGGTTCATCGGCAAGGATGATCGGCGGCTGTGCGGCAATTGCTCTGGCTACAGCGACACGTTGCTGCTGTCCACCGGAAAGCTGGTTCGGTCTGTGATCCATACGATTTTCCAGTCCAACTTTCGATAGAGCTTCCCCGGCAATCTCTTTTCTTTGCTGCTTTCCAAGTCCGCGATAGATCAGTGGGAGTTCTACATTTCCAAGTGCATCCAAGTTTGGAATCAAATTAAATCCCTGAAAGATGAAGCCGATCTTGTGATTGCGGATATCAGACAGTTCATTGTCTGAGAGATTGGCAACATCTTTTCCGTCCAGAAAATATTCCCCGGAATCAGGTGTGTCAAGACAGCCGAGCATATTCATAAATGTAGATTTACCAGAACCGGAATGTCCGACAATGGCAATAAATTCCCCCTGGTTGATCTCAAGAGAAACATCATCCAGTGCGCGGACTTCATTTTCTCCAGGATTGTAGATCTTGTACATATTTTTAACACGAATGAGTGGCTCCATAATAACCTCCTTAAAAAATAAAATAAATAACTCAATAAGAACTCTAATTTCCAAAATAAGCATTGAGTCCAAGAACCAGACCATCAGCCAGACTATTTAGTGTGGAATCACTGTGGTCAGAGCTTGCATTTCCAAGTTCCATATCAACAGACGGAATTGTACTATAAGAAGTCTGTGTCAGATCAATATTCATAGAACCATTTTGGTAAATGGTCATTCCTTCTGTACGAAGTCCTTCTACAAGAGAGACCCCAAGTGCATCATGTTCCTGCCAGTGGGAAGCGACAGGTTCCATACTTTTCAGACCATCCGGCACAGAAATGTAGAAACAGCCTTTGTCATATCCCAATCCATCTCCATCCCAGTGGAGTGAGATGTGACAGTCAGCTACATTGTTACAGAGTACGGTGCGGGCAACGTTATCAAGCTGGACATCGTTGCTATTTCTCACCATAAGGACATCATATCCTTGAGCAAGCAGCTTATCTTTCAGAATCTGAGCCATCTGAAGTGTAACAGTGCTTTCAGCAGTTCCATCGTTAAATGTCATTCCCCCGGAAACTGCAGTCGCATAAGTTGCACCCTGAGCAGTGCTTCCGCCGGTTGTCTTTGGAGAACCATCCGGGTGACACTGTGTCTTTACAGAAGCACCACCGGAAGTTCCATGTCCGGCATTCACGCCGACGACGATATCCTTGCGGTCAGAATCTGCAAGATAAATAGTAGCTGTTCCAGAATTGATTGCAGAAAAGTCTGCGTATTGCCAGGAAGGGTCAAAGCTGATCTCCTGTCCATTGCTGTAAAGAGCCGCTGCGCCGGTCAGCAGTTCCTGCTGAGTTACGGATTCAGATTCAGAAGCAGATGGGGTGGCGGCATCAGCAGAAGAAGTTTCATCTACAGTTTCATTTTCAGAATCTGATGAGATAGAAAAATCATCCGCTGTCTTGGGTGGTGCCTTAGTACCCTGCGCCTGGGCCGTGTCCGTACTGGATTTGTGCTGTATGCTACCGCATCCGGTCAGGCAGCAACACAGGAGAACGGCACAAGAGAATCGAAAAAATAGGTTTTTCAATTTCAATCTCCTTTATGATAAATATTACTGTTCTCATTGTATCATAATCATTTTCCAAATAGGGAAAATTCAGATAAAATTAAGGTTTCAAAAAGGAAAATATAATGTAAAAAATTCAAGGCGATTGCATAATCATTTTGATTGCGATAGACTACAAGAGAAAGAATATCATAGTTAGGGAATTTTGCCTGCCAATAGCATATAGTGTGGCGGGAGTTCTAGTGCTACGCAATTCGCATAATCATAATATACGAGGACAATATATATGGAAGAACAACAAGAAAAAACGCAAGGAAAAAAACAAGATAAAAAATTGTGGAAGATTTTCTGGTCAACCTTTTACTTAAGTGCGTTCACGTTTGGTGGAGGTTATGTGATCGTCAGCCTGATGAAGAAAAAGTTCGTAGATGAATATCATTGGATTGAGGAAGAAGAAATGTTGGATCTTGTGGCGATCGCGCAGTCGGCACCGGGAGCAATCGCAGTGAACGGAGCAATCGTGATCGGATATAAACTGGCTGGAATTGCGGGGATTCTGACAGCAATTGCCGGGACAGTAATCCCACCATTTCTTATTATATCGATACTTTCTGCCGGTTATCAGGCATTTCGAAGTAACCAGATCATCAGCTTAATGCTCGAAGGAATGCAGGCCGGAGTGGGCGCCGTGATCGCATCTGTGACATATGACATGGGTGCTGGAATCGTGAAGAAGAAAGATGCTTTGTCATACGTACTTATGGTCGGGGCATTTATAGCTTCCTGCATATTTGAGGTAAATGTAGTCTATGTGATTCTGATCTGTGGAATTGTCGGAGTACTCCGCGCATTAATTGAGAAAAAGATCACGAGGAAAGGAAGTGAAGAGAAATGATTTATTTGAAATTATTTTTAAGCTTTCTTCAGATTGGACTGTTCAGCTTTGGTGGCGGTTATGCGGCGATGCCTCTGATCCAAGAACAGGTTGTGACACAGCATGGTTGGCTTACGATGACAGAATTCACAGATTTGATCACGATTTCCCAGATGACACCTGGGCCGATTGCAATCAATGCGGCAACATTTGTCGGCAGCAAGATTGCGGGAGTTCCGGGATCTGTTGCGGCGACCTGTGGGTGCATTCTGCCGTCTTGTATTATCGTAACTTTGATCGCATGGTTTTATTTAAGATATAAGAAAATGAAAATGTTCCAGAACGTGCTGGAATCCTTAAGACCGGCAGTTGTCGCACTGATCGCCTCCGCAGGTATCGCAATTCTGCACACTGCATTTTGGACAGATGGAATTGTGCAGTTTGCGGCGACAAAATGGTTTATGGTGGTGATCTTCGGAATCTGTCTGTTACTGCTTCGTAAGACAAAACTGAATCCGGTGGTTGTGATGATGCTTGCCGGAGTGATGAACGTGGCAGTAAGATATGCAGCCGGATAAAATAGCGAATCCATGCAGGTTCCGGTAAAGAAATGTGAATAGGTGAAAAATATGCAGACTTATGTGGAAAACATTTCAAAGTTCATGGTATATTGTGAATAACTTTCATGGTATACTGTACATACGTTGTAAAAATAAGAACAGGAGAGCGAAATGAGCGAACAGAACAATCAAAATATTCAGGAATCACAGACACCGCACAAGCGTCGTGTGAGGTATAAAGGAAAATACCCGAAGAAATTCGAGGAGAAATATAAAGAGTTACAGCCGGAGAAATACAAGGATACAATCGCGCATGTAATCCAGAAGGGAAACACTCCTGCCGGAATGCACATTTCCATCATGGTAAATGAGATTCTTGATTTCTTGAAGATTCAGCCGGGGGAGACAGGATTCGATGCGACACTCGGATATGGTGGACATACAAAAGCAATGCTGGAATGTCTGAACGGTGAGGGGCACATCTATGCAACAGATGTTGACCCGGAAGAGTCTGCAAAGACAAGAAAACGTCTGGCAGATCAGGGATTCGGAGAAGACATTTTAAGTATCCGTCTGCAGAATTTCTGCACGATCGATGAGATTGCAAAAGAAGTTGGGGGATTTGATTTTATCCTTGCGGACCTTGGAGTTTCCTCTATGCAGATCGACAATCCGAAGAGAGGATTTTCTTTCAAAGTTGACGGACCGCTGGATCTGCGACTGAACCAGGAGAAGGGAATCAGCGCAGCAGAGCGCCTTGATAACATTTCCGAGGAAGAGCTTGCCGGAATGCTTTACGAGAATTCAGATGAGCCATACTGCGAAGAGCTGGCGAAAGCGATCACAACAGAGATCCGCAAGGGCAATCGCATTGATACAACAACAAAGCTTAGAAATGTCATCGAGAAGACTTTAGATTTCCTTCCGAATAATAAAGAAAAGAAGGACATTATCAAGAAGACTTGCCAAAGAACATTCCAGGCACTTCGTATTGATGTCAATAATGAGTTCGAAGTGCTTTATGAATTTATGGAGAAACTCCCGGGAGCATTAAAACCGGGCGGAAGAGTAGCAATTCTTACATTCCATTCCGGAGAGGACAAGCTTGTAAAAAAAGCACTCAAAGCAGGATACAAAGAAGGAATCTATTCCGAATATGCAAGGGATGTTGTACGTCCGTCAGCGCAGGAATGTGCACAGAACGGAAGGGCAAGATCTACGAAGATGCGCTGGGCCGTGAAGGCGGAATAGTTGACTTCAATATAATGAAATGTTATAGTTAGTCAGAAATAATAGCGTTCGGTGCTGTTTGATCAGAGAATATATTTCCATATCCTGATTGAAACAGGTAAAAGGGAAACAGGTGTAAGACCTGTACGAACTCGTCACTGTGAGCAGAGATGCGGTCTTCTTAGAAATTAGATTTCAGAAGACCGCTCCTATACAGACAAGTGTGGAGAGTCCGCACATCCACTGGGAGACCGGGAAGGTGTTCTGTATAGAAGATCTGTAAGTCAGGAAACCTGCCGGCCGTTGGTGCGGGGAATATACGAATTCCAGATCACGAGTAATTGATTGTACCGAAAGAACCATTCTTACTGTTCGCATTACGTGTGACCAGCAATCATTCATTTGATTCAAGATAATTCTATCCATTTTCCGTATTTTATAATTCACAACTTAAGAGGAGACAAAAAAGAAATGAAAAATAAGAGCAGATGGCTTGCGCTTATGCTGACAGGTTCTATGGTGATTTCACCATTGTCTTATACAAGAACATATGCGGCAGAAAATGAGCAGCAGTATGAGACAAATTTACAGAAAACTGTTAAGGTGGAAGAAGCTGATCTAGATAAGAAACAAGATGAGAGTCAGACAGAAGACGCAGGAAATGTTAAAGAAGATAAAGGAAATGACGATTTAACAAAAGAAGATCAGACAGAGGAATCTGATAAAGTTGATAATTCTTCGGATAAATCAGATAATCAGAATTCAATCGAAGCAGAAACAAAACCAAATTTAGAGAATAACTCAGAAAATAATTCAGAAGAGAAAGATACAGAAACCACCGGGAAAAATCCAGGCACAACTGTCTCAGATCAGGTTGCGGACGAAAAAACTGATAACAAGGATACACAGATAAAAGATGAGACAGGCAAGTCAGAACCTTCTACGGATTCTAACGATTCTACGAATACTCCGGAACCGGAACTTCCGCCACTGCAGGAGGCACCTTCTGTAACTGGAGAATCTGTGAAAGTAGTAAAAGAAGACGCTGAAGAGTTCAAGATGTTCAAGGTCAGTGAATCAACAGTTGTTGAAAAGGATGGCGAACTTGATATTACGATCAAGACAAACAACACAGGATTTGATGCGCTATATCTTGGTTCAAAAGATGACTTGTTGAAAGCATCTGTTATAGAAGGAACAAAGGATGAAGAAGGTGCATGGACATTTCATTTCAATGTGCCGAAAGAAAAAGCAGGTCAGACAATTCCGGTATCTTTGAGAAAGTCAAAAGATCAGACCTGGTATGACAAACAGTACTTATGGATGTACATTCCGAATCCGGGAGAAACCTCAACACCGGATCCAGCACCAACGCCAACACCGACACCGGAAGCAACAGTAGCAAACGGAATCTACAGTATGGACGTAACTTCCAGTTCTTCCATGTTTAAAGTAGTGGATTGTATTCTGACAGCAAAAGACGGAAAAATGAGTGCCGTGCTTACATTAAGCGGAACCGGTTACGGCTATCTGTATATGGGAACAAAGGAAGAGGCTGCAAGCGCAGATCAGTCATCCTGGATTCCATATCAGGTGAATGAAGAAGGAAAATATACTTATACTGTTCCGGTAGAAGCGTTGGATAAGAAAATCGCAGTAGCAGCATATTCCATTAAAAAAGGAATCTGGTATGATAGAATGCTGACTTTCCAGTCAGAGACAATGAAGAAGATTGCCGATCTTAATTCCACAGACTCAGAGAATAAAGGTGATTCCGGAAACAACGGAAACACAGGAAATTCCGGAACTACTGGTGGTTCCAACAATACAGGTAATACAGGAACAAACAATTCTGCTTTCCCAGGCGGTTCTGTATCTGGAACTAATTCAGGAAAAACAGATGGAAATGACGGAAAAGCAGATAATGTATCAAAATACGAATCCGATACAAGTGGTTCTACTTCTCATGTAGACAGTGGAACAACACTGAAAGACGGTGTATACACTCCGGATCGTTTTACCTGGTCCGGTGGAACAGGTAAGGTTCAGATTACTTGTAATAAAGTGACGATCCAGAATGGACAGGCTTATGCAACACTCGTGTTCAGCAGTGATCATTATCAGTATGTGAAAGCGAACGGAAATAAGTATTACACAACAAAGGGCGGCGGATCAGCGACAGCTGTTATTCCGGTTGCGTTGAATCAGAACAATAAGATTATTGGAATGACAGATAAAATGTCTGTCGCACATGAGATAGAATATACGATTTTCATTTATCTTGCAGCGGCGAATGGAGGAACATCTGCAAACGGAACAGATGCTTCAACAAGCAGTAACCAGAAGCTGGATGAAAAAGCACCTGAAATCATAGGTTTGGAATATCAGTCAGAGACAAAGCTTGACTATGCAGAATATTTCAAGATTTATCATTATGATCAGGGGATTGTACTTCTTGAAATCGATATGACGAAGGACACAGCAAGAGACCCGGAAAAAGCAGAGGAAACAAAGTCTGAAAATGAGAAGTCTTCCAAGAAGAAAGTAGCTTCTGTTACGATCAATAGATCAGAAGATTCTAAGAACTCAGATGCAGAAAGCAAAGTAGATGCTTCTGTCGAGGAAGCCGCAGCTTCGGATAATAACGGCACAAGCGAACAGGAACTGGCAGCAGAGCTTTACAAGGGAAATGTTGTGAAATATCTGATTGTTCCGGAGGATGTGGAAGTTCCGGTTGGTCTTGAGCAGGATATGATCATTGTGAAGAAACCTGTGGATCATACTTATGCAGAGTCTGATGAGATTCTGAATACGATGAAAGATCTCGATCTTCTTGACAATGTTGCGGCAGTTGGAATGAAGAGCAAAGACTGTACAGTATCCGAGATTGCTGATAAGATGAAAGCAAAAGACGGAGAGAAGAATGCTGAAGTTGCATATGCAGGAACAGCGGACAAGTTGAAACTGAAGAATTTTGTGAAGAGTGAAGTGAATCTTGCATTGTTTACAGGAGATATTCTTCCAAGAGAAGATTCTGAGGAAAATGCAGCGAAAGATACTGACAAAATAGCAGATAAAGACAGTAAAGATACAAAAGAGACTCTGACAGTAGAAGAGAAGGCGGAACAGTTCGAAGAGCTGACAGAAAAGCTTGCAATGCTTGGTATTCCGGTTTTCGTTGATCGTTCTTCCGAGGAAAAGACAGAACTTGGAAAGCAGGAGTGGATCAAGGTTTACGGTGTTCTCTACGGATGTGAAGAGCTGACGAACGAGAAGTTTGATGCGGCAGTAGCAGCGGCAGAGAAATAGGAGAGAAAAATAGAATGAAGATAAAAAGATGCAGAATCACAGCGTTAATGCTTTCAGCTGCACTTCTGCTCGGAGGCTGCGGTTCTACCGCAGCCTCCGGTGGAAACAGCGGTAATAATTCAGCAGGTACAGATGTAACAAAGGATAAGACCAAAGATGCAGCCGACAAGACAAAAAAAGCACCGGAAATCGAAGGGCTTACCTATGAATCTACAATGGATCTGACTTACGCGACAGAATTCGATGTATACTATTATAAGGATGGATATAAGTTGATCGATGTCCATGAAGATAAGCAATATCTGATCGTTCCGGAAGGTGAAGAAGAACCGGAAAATCTGGCGGATGATATTGTTGTGATCCAGCAGCCGACAGAGAATATTTATATGGCGGCGACAGCATCCATGTCTCTGTTTGATGCAATCGGCGGAATTGACAAGGTGAAATTCTCCGGGCTTGAGGCTTCCGGCTGGTATGTAGAGAGTGCAAAGGAAGCAATGGAATCCGGAGCGATGACATTTGCGGGAAAATACAGCGAACCGGATTATGAGACTCTCGTTGACGGAGACTGTGATCTGGCAATCGAATCAACGATGATCCTTCATACACCGAAAGTACAGGAAATGATCGAAGATCTTGGGATTCCGGTATTTGTAGATTACTCCAGTTATGAGTCACATCCGCTTGGAAGAACCGAGTGGATCAAGCTTTATGGGGCGCTTCTGAATAAAGAGGAAGAAGCGGATACATTTTTTGACCAGCAGGCTCATGTAATCGAGGAACTGAAAGGCTTCGAGAACACGGAAAAGACGGTTGCTTATTTCTATGTGAGTACGGATGGTTCAATCGTTGTGAGAAAATCTGACGATTATATTCCGTCAATGATCGAAATCGCAGGTGGAAGATATGCGTTCAAAGATCTGAAGAATCCGGACAGTAACGCACCATCTGTTAAACTGACGATGGAGGAATTCTATGCGACTGCTGTAGATGCAGATTATCTGATCTACAACGGGACAATCGACGGACAGGTAAATAGTATCAGTGAACTGGAAGCAAAGAATGAATTGTTCTCCGAATTCAAGGCGGTGAAAGACGGAAATGTCTGGTATACCGGAAAGAACTTATATCAGGCAACAGATACAGTCGGAGAGCTGATCAAAGATATGCATCTGATGCTGACAGACGGTGATGCATCTCAGATGACATTTCTTGAAAAGATGGAGTAGAAGAATGGAGCAGACAAGTTTTCATCAGGAAAATTTCAGACGGCGTACAAGATACACAGCGGTATTTCTGATTCTTGCAGCAGTATTTTGTGTTGTGACAGTGCTAAATATCAATACCGGAAATATTCATATTCCGGTGCCTAAGATTCTGCGCATTCTCTTTCTGAAAGAAGGAGCGGCGACAGAGTACAATATTATATGGAAGATCCGTCTTCCGAGAATTCTGATGGCAGCATTGCTTGGTGGTGCATTGTCTCTTTCAGGCTTTTTGCTGCAGACATTTTTTTCTAATCCTATTGCCGGACCTTTCGTTCTCGGAATTTCTTCTGGAGCGAAAATGGTCGTGGCACTTACAATGATCGTGTATTTGAAATATATCGGAAGATTTTCTTCGTATACACTGATTCTTGCAGCATTTATCGGGTCGCTGATCTCGATAGGATTTATCCTTCTGATGTCGAAAAAAGTGCAGCATATGGCGTCTCTTCTTGTCGGGGGGATCATGATCGGATATATCTGTTCGGCTATCACGGATTTTGTTGTGACATTTGCGGATGATTCTGATATTGTGAATCTGCACGGATGGTCACAGGGAAGTTTTTCCGGAATGAGCTGGAGCAATATTCGTGTGGCAGCAGTGGTTGTCGGACTTGCGGTGCTGTTTACATTTTTCCTGTCCAAACCAATCAGTGCATATCAATTGGGAGAAGCATATGCGCAGAGTATGGGAGTCAACATCAAGACATTTCGCGTGATTTTGATTTTGCTTTCCAGTATTCTGTCAGCGTGTGTGACAGCATTTGCGGGACCGATTTCTTTCGTGGGAATCGCAGTTCCGTTTCTTGCAAGGAAAGCATTTGGAACGTCAAAACCGATCGTGGTCATACCGGGAACGTTCTTTATGGGAGCTGTGTTCTGTATGATCTGTGATTTGATCGCACGAATGGCACTGGCACCGGTGGAATTGAATATCAGTACGGTGACTTCTATTCTGGGTGCACCGATCGTGATCTATATGATGATACCGAAGGGAGGAAGAAAATAAGATGGTAGATTATTATTTTCAAATGAAAGACCTGTCGGTAGGTTATAATGGAAACTCCCTGATCCGTGATATTAATATCGGGATCAACAAGGGGGAGATCGTGACTTTAATCGGGCCGAATGGTTCAGGAAAGTCAACGATTTTGAAAAGTATTACAAGACAGCTGAAAGTCGTTGGAGGAAATGTATTTTTTGACGATACTTCTCTTCTGAAACTGCCGTACAAAGAGCTTGCGTCTAAGATGGCGGTCGTGTTGACGGATCGGATCAAGACAGAGTTGATGACTTGTCATGATATTGTGGCGACTGGACGTTATCCTTACACAGGACGACTTGGGATTCTGACGCAGGAAGATGAATGTCTGGTGGAAGAGGCGATGCAGGCGGTGCATGCGCAGGAACTCGGCAACCGTGATTTTAATGCGATTAGTGACGGACAGAAGCAGCGCGTTCTGCTGGCGAGAGCAATCTGTCAGGACCCGGATGTGATCGTTTTAGATGAGCCGACTTCATTCCTGGATGTAAAATATAAGTTGGAGCTGTTGTCTATCCTTGAGCGGATGGCAAGGCAGAAGAAGATTACGGTGATTATGTCTCTTCATGAAATCGATCTGGCACAGAAAATTTCAGATAAGATCATCTGTGTCAAAGGCGAGACGATTTCACATTACGGAAGTCCGGAAGAAGTATTTACAGAAGAAATCATTCGCGAATTGTATGGAATCAATAATGGATATTTTGACCCGCTTTTTGGAAGTATTGAACTTCCTGCGCCGGAGGGTGAGCCGGAAGTGTTCGTGATCTCTTCCGGCGGAACTGGAATCCCGGTTTATCGAAGACTTCAGAAGGAGCACATCCCGTTTGCGGCAGGTATTTTATATGAAAATGATATGGATTACCGGCTGGCAAGATTACTTGCGGCAGAAGTGATCACGGAAGAACCGTTTGAGGAGATTCGGGAAGAAACGCTTCAGAAAGCATTTGAGACAATAGGGAAATGTAAGCGTGTGATCAATGCCGGAGTGAAGATCGGAACATGGAATATAGGGATTGAGAGATTGCTTGAAAGAGCAGAAATAGAAGGAAAATTATAAAAACGTATAAAAATGAGCCGAGATAGCATTTTAAATGTGTTTTAAAAAGCGCTGTCAACGCTCTTTTTTGTTGCTATTCATGATTGTGAATGGTAGAATAGAACAGTATAGGCTATAAAATAGATGGGAAAATAGCAGTACAGACTGTTATGTGATGGGAGGCAATTTATGAGTAACAATGGACAATCAGCAAAGAGAGCAAGCTTCTCGGGTAAAATCGGATATGTGCTTGCTGTTGCAGGCTCAGCAGTCGGCCTGGGAAATATCTGGAGATTCCCGTATCTGGCTGCGAAATATGGAGGGGGAATCTTCCTTCTCGTTTATCTGGTTCTGACCGTATCTTTTGGATATGTTCTGATCATGTCAGAGACAGCACTTGGAAGAATGACAAGAAAAAGTCCGGTTGGAGCTTTTCAGACATTTGGTAAGACAAAATCATTTAAGATCGGCGGATGGCTCAATGCAATAATCCCAATGCTGATCGTGCCGTATTATAGTTCGATCGGTGGCTGGGTTATCAAGTACCTTGCAGAGTATTTGAAAGGAAATGTGCAGACTGTTGCACAGGACGGATATTTTACAGAATTTATTTCAGATTCTTTTCAGGTAGAAGCATGGTTCATCGTGTTTTCTATTCTTGTATTCTGCGTTATCCTGGCAGGAGTTGAGAATGGTATAGAGCGAGTATCTAAGATTATGATGCCAATCCTTGTTATCCTTGCGGTTATCGTAGCAATTTATTCTGTAACAAGACCGGGAGCAATTGAAGGTGTGAAGTATTTCCTGATTCCGAATCCAAAGCACTTCTCAGCAATGACGGTTGTTGCGGCAATGGGACAGATGTTCTACTCCCTGTCAATCGCGATGGGAATTTTGTATACATATGGTTCTTATATTGGTAAAGACGTTGATCTTGAGAAGAGTACAACACAGGTTGAGATTTTCGATACAGCAATCGCAATGCTCGCAGGACTTATGATCATTCCGGCTGTATTTGCATTCTCTGGTGGAAACCCGGACAATCTGCAGGCAGGACCATCTCTGATGTTCATCACACTTCCGAAGGTATTCGCAAGTATGGGCGTTGGAAGGCTGGCTGGTATCCTGTTCTTCATATTGGTACTTCTTGCAGCAGTGACAAGTGCAATCTCACTTCTGGAGACAAGCGTATCTACATTCCAGGATGAACTTCACTGGAGCAGACCGAAATGCTGTATCCTTATGGTTGCTGTTATGCTTATAATCGGAACCTTATCTTCTATGGGATATGGAGTACTGAGCTTTATTCAGATTTTCGGAATGGCATGTCTGGACTTCTTTGACTTCCTGACAAATTCAGTGATGATGCCACTTGCAGCACTTGCAACATGCTTCTTGATCGTTCGTACCGTTGGATTTGACAAGATTGCAAGGGAGATTGAGCAGTCATCTGCATTTAAGAGAAAGAAATTATACATGTTCTTTATGAAATATCTGGCACCGATCTGCCTGATTATTATATTATTAAGTTCTATTGCAAATGTATTGGGAATTATTTCTATGTAATGGAAAATGCTTGTTAAAATAGACAAGTAATCTTGCTGTAAATCTACCTGCATGGTATAATATGACTAGACTTGTAAAGTTTAGAAACAGTTCAGCCATACAACGAAGTGGTCATAAACTGACGGTCTTACGTTGTATGGCTGAATTGCAATAATTTTACATTTTAAGAAAATAATAGGAGTGATTAAGATGTATCAGGAAGAGTATAAGCGCTGGATGGCAGCAGACCTGGAAGACGCAGATCTGATGCCGGAGTTAACTAAAATCGAGGGAAATGATGACGAGATCAAGGAGCGTTTCGCAGTTGCGCTGAAGTTTGGAACAGCCGGACTTCGTGGTGTACTTGGAGCAGGAACAAACAGAATGAATATCTATGTTGTTCGTCAGGCTACACAGGGACTCGCTAACTGGGTAAAGACACAGGGCGGTACACAGACAGTAGCGATCAGCTACGACAGCCGACTCAAGAGTGATGTGTTTGCGAAGACAGCAGCAGGAGTTCTTGCAGCGAATGGAATTAAAGTAAGAATCTACGATGCTCTGATGCCAGTACCGGCACTTTCCTTTGCAACACGCTATTATAACTGTAACGCAGGTGTTATGGTAACAGCATCCCACAACCCGGCGAAGTATAACGGATATAAGGCATACGGACCGGATGGATGTCAGATGACAGATGATGCAGCAGCAATCGTATACGAAGAGATCCAGAAGACAGATGTACTTACAGGTGCGAAGTATATGTCTTTTGCTCAGGGAGTTGAAGAAGGTCTGATCCGTTTCGTAGGAGATGACTGTAAGGATGCACTGTATGAGGCAATCGAGTCCCGTCAGGTTCGTCCGGGTCTGTGTAAGAGCGCAGGACTTAAGCTTGTATACAGCCCACTGAATGGATCTGGATTAGTACCGGTAACACGTGTACTTAAAGACATCGGAATCACAGATGTAACAATCGTACCGGAGCAGGAGTACCCGAATGGATATTTCACAACATGCAGCTACCCGAACCCAGAGATTTTTGCAGCACTTGAGCTGGGACTGAATCTTGCGAAAGAGACAGGCGCAGACCTTATGCTTGCAACAGACCCAGATGCAGACCGTGTAGGAATCGCTATGAAGTGCCCGGACGGATCCTATGAGCTTGTTTCAGGAAATGAAGTCGGAGTTCTTCTTCTTGACTACATCGCAGCAGGACGTATCGAGAAAGGCACAATGCCTGAGAAACCGGTAGCAGTGAAATCTCTCGTATCTACACCACTTGCAGATGCAGTTGCAGAGCATTACGGAGTAGAACTTCGCAACGTACTGACAGGATTCAAGTGGATCGGAGATCAGATTGCGAACCTCGAGGCAGCAGGAGAAGTTGACCGTTTTATCTTCGGATTTGAAGAGAGCTACGGATACCTTGCAGGACCTTATGTACGTGATAAAGATGCGATCATCGGATCTATGCTGATCTGTGAGATGGCCGCTTACTACAGAAGTATCGGAAGCTCACTGAAACAGAGACTGGAAGAGATCTACGCACAGTATGGACGTTATCTCAACAAGATTGATAGCTTTGAATTCCCGGGACTGAGCGGAATGGATAAGATGTCAGGAATTATGGAAAATCTTCGTAAGAATCCTCTGGAAGAGATCGCAGGATATAAAGTAGCCAGCGTGATCGATTACGAGAAGACAGAAGAAACAGGACTTCCGAAGGCTAACGTACTTGTTTACAAGCTGGAGAACAACGAGACAGTAATCGTTCGTCCATCCGGAACAGAGCCGAAGATCAAGATCTACTACACAACACTTGGTAAAGATCTTGCAGAGGCAGAAGCTGAGAAAGAGAAGCTTGCAGAAGCACTGAAACCTATTATGGAGTAATAGAAGATGGGAAAGGGGATCAGATATCTGGTCTCCTTTTTCACTGTCGTAAAAAAATAAGTAGTAAATATGTAGCATATATGTTAAAATCAATACATTACAGTAAAGTAATAAAGTGATTAGAGAACGAAACAGATGGAGGAATATTACGATGTATATAACATGTCTTGATGTAGAGGGAGTACTTGTACCGGAGATCTGGATTGCATTCGCAGAGGCGAGTGGAATTCCGGAACTCAAGAAGACAACAAGAGACGAACCTGACTATGATAAACTGATGAATTGGAGACTTGGAATTCTGAAAGAGCATGGTCTCGGACTGAAGGAGATCCAGGAGACAATCGCAAAGATCGATCCGCTTCCGGGAGCGAGAGAGTTCTTAGATGAGCTCCGCACATTCAGCCAGGTAATCCTAATCAGTGATACATTTACACAGTTTGCCACACCGCTGATGGAGAAACTCGGATGGCCGACACTGTTCTGCAACAGTCTGGAAGTAGCTGAGGACGGCGAGATCACAGGATTCAAGATGCGCGTAGAGCAGTCTAAACTGAGTACTGTGAAAGCACTGCAGTCTATCGGATTCGACACGATCGCAAGCGGAGATTCCTACAATGACCTTGGCATGATCCAGGCAAGTAAGGCAGGATTCTTGTTCCGCAGCACAGAGCAGATCAAAGCAGATCATCCGGAACTTCCGGCATATGAGACTTATGATGAGCTTCTGACAGCAATTAAAGACGCGATGAAATAAGCAAAATAGGCCAGTTAAGACCCAAAAAAGAACCGCACACTATAACAGGAGAACAAATCTTGATACGTTCATCTGTTATAGTGTGCGGTTTCTTATAGTTATATTTAAAAATTTTAGGAAAAATGTTTATATGTTTTTAATGGTTGTTGGCAAGTTAATATTTTGGTTTATATTTGATGAAAATGCCGACCACAGAATATGGCTTTTTGCGGCCGGCATAAGGGTCAGAATGTGCCTTGACACATTCTGAGTTATCTCTGCACGCGACCGGCACCGTCGCTGTCCATGAGATTTAATACTTCTGTTTCAGAGATAAAGTTCAGGTCTCCCGGAATCGTGTGCTTGATCGCAGCTGCGGCAAGACCGAACTCTAAGGCTTTTTCGGCACCCATCTGTGCAAGGATACCGTGCAGGCATCCAGAAGCGAAGGAATCTCCTCCGCCGACGCGGTCTACGATGTGAAGATCGTAATTGCGTCCGTGGTACAGGCCGTCTGCTGTGCAGACAGCACCGGACCAGCCGTTGTCGGATGCGCTGATACTCTTGCGGAGAGTTGTGATCAGATGAGTGAATCCGTAGTAGTTCAGAACATGGGTCATGTGTTCTTCATCGACACAGATCTGATAGTCTCCGTTGATGAAATCAATACCTTCTTCGGAATATCCAAGACATTTGGCAGCATCTCTTGCATTTCCGAAGCAGATATCAACATAAGGCATCATCTCAGAGAGCATTTTTTGTTTCCCTTCGATATCTTCTGTCCAAAGTTTCGTACGGTAGTTCAGATCGAAGGAAACAGTTACTCCGTGTTCTTTTGCTTTCTTCAGTGCAGTCATTGTAAGTTCTGCAGCTGTTTTACTTAAGACAGGAGTGATTCCGGATACATGGAAGAGGTCAGCATCTTTCATGATCGCATCGAAATCAAATTCATCGGCAGTTGCCTTTGTGATCGCGGAATCCGCTCTGTCATAGACAACGCTTGACGGACGGACGGAAGCACCATTTTCCAGGAAATAAATTCCAAGGCGATTGCCTCCTCTTACGATATGGCTGCAGTCTACGCCAAGCTTACGCAGTGTTGCGACAGCAGCGTCTCCAATGGCATTGGCAGGAACCTTGGAAACGAATGCCGCATCATTGCCGAACTGGGCGAGGGAGGCAGCTACATTTGCCTCAGCACCTCCGTAGTTGATCTCGAAGTCGGACGCCTGGGCAAAACGCTGATATCCCGGTGGGGAGAGACGGAGCATGATTTCTCCTAATGTGACAATTTTTGCCATGAATTACACCTCCCGTGCAGTGCGAACAAGTTCTACAGCTTCTTTTGTAAGTCTTGTGATCTCATCAAAAGCACCCTCTTTTACGAGGTTTCCTTTTACCATCCAGCTTCCGCCGCAGGCGAAGATCTTATCATACTGAAGGTAAGATGTGACATTCTGAGGGTTAAGTCCGCCTGTTGGCATGAACTTCAGCATTGTATAAGGCGCTGCAACAGCTTTGATCATGTTAAGTCCGCCGGATGGCTCAGCTGGGAAGAATTTAACTGCTTCAAGACCAAGCTCGATTGCCTGCTCCATTTCGCTAGGTGTTACAACACCAGGTGTAACAGGGATTCCCTTTTCAAGACAATATTTTACTACCTTTGGGTTAAGTCCCGGGCTTACGATGAATTTTGCTCCGGCATTTACTGCACGGTCAACCTGCTCTGTTGTAAGAACTGTTCCGGCTCCGACAACCATCTCAGGATGTTCTGTTGCCATGATGCGGATGGATTCTTCAGCAGCGGCTGTGCGGAATGTTACTTCCGCACAAGCTAGTCCGCCGTCGCAAAGAGCTTGTGCAAGCGGAGCTGCGTCTTTCGCATCATCAAGAACAACAACCGGTACAATACCGAACTGTGAAAGTTTTTCTAATGTAGCGTTCATTCTAGTTCGCCTCCTTTAAAAGAGATTTCATTACAGCATAGGTTCCTTCTTCGCGGATCTGCGTCAGGTAATTGCATACAGCAGTCTCGAATCCTTCAAGCTGTGTCAGGTCTTCACCCCAGAAAGCTTTGTTTGTGCATACTGCGTGAACAAGAGCTTCTACAGAATCATCCTTGTGTGCAAGGTAGAATTCAAGAACTTCTTTGTCATCTTTTACAGTGTAATCATTTCCTTTTCTGCTTGCTACAAGACCTTCGTCTGTCAGAGTGTGACCATTGAAGAATGCAATGTAGAAAGCAAAGGAAGCTGTGATGCATTCAGGAAGAGTTCCTTTACGTTTGATGTACTCTTTCAGTGATGGCATTACACGGGCTTTCCATTTGGAAGTAGAGTTCAGTGAGATGGCAAGTAATGCGTGGTCAATGAATGGGTTTTTGAAACGTTCTGTTACAGCAGCAGCGAAGTCAAGCAGCTCTTCCTTTGGAAGATCCAGTGTCGGGATAATCTCATCATAGATTGTCTTGTTCATGAATCCGCAGATTACATCATCATGCATACAGTCTCTTACGATGTCCTGTCCTGCAAGGTAAGCACCAAGAACGAAAGAAGTATGAGCTCCGTTCAGAATACGTACTTTACGCTGTTTGTATGGTTTGTGGTTGTCTGTGATCAGGATTGGAAGCTCCGCTTTGTCTACCGGGAATTCATCTTTGATAGACTGTGGTCCTTCAATTACCCAGAATCCGAAAATTTCTCCTGTGTCAATCAGGTTGTCTTCATATCCGAGTTCTTCACAGATTGCAGCGGCTTCATTTCTTGGATATCCTGTTACGATACGGTCAACCAGTGTGGAGCAGAAAGTATTTTCCTTCTTAACCCATGCACAGAAGTCCTCACCGAGGTTCCACTGCTCTGCATATTTCAGAACACACTTCTCAAGCTCTTTTCCGTTATTATCAATCAGCTCACAGGAAAGAATGATGAATCCTTTTCCTTCTTCCTGACCAAATTTCTGGAAACGGCGATATAAGAACTGTGTCAGCTTTCCAGGGTAAGAGTTTGCTGGAACATCTGTGAACTGGCAGGATGGATCGTAAGCGATTCCAGCCTCGGTTGTGTTACATGTAATGAATCTTAAATCCGGGTTAGAAGCACACTCAAGAACAGCTTCGAAATCAGCATATGGGTTCAGACAACGGCTTACGCAGGAAATGACACGTTTCTTATTTACTTCCTTTCCGTCCTGGAATCCTCTTAAGAAGAGTGTGTAAAGTCCTTCCTGCTCATTGATCATGTCGGCAAGACCTGGTCCGATCGGCTGGCAGAGAACAACCTTGGAGTTGAATCCTGCCTTTTCATTCATAACATCAATAAAGTAGTCAACGAATGCACGAAGGAAGTTACCTTCACCAAACTGAAGCACACGCTCTGGTGCATTTTCCAGAAGATATCCGGAATAATTCTGTTCTTTTAAAGTTTCATAAGAAAGCTTTTTCATAATTGTATCGTCCTTTCCATAAAATATATATCAATGATTCTTAAAGTGTTACACCTTGTTTAAAGATCGCCATGTCATGGAAACCAGCTTCTTCAGATTTTGATTTCTTACCGGATGCGATATTAATGACGAAGTCAAGCAGCTGATCTGCAAGTTCATCCGCCGGTGTGTCATCAACGAGGACACCACAGTTGAAGTCAATCCAGTTCTTTTTCTTCTCAGCGAGAAGATTGTTTGTAGAAATCTTTACAGTCGGTACCGGGCATGCGAATGGTGTTCCTCGTCCTGTAGTAAAGAGGACGATGTGCGCACCGGATGCAGCCAGTGCAGTTGCGGCAACCAGATCATTTCCAGGTGCGCTTAAAAGGTTGAGTCCCTTTGCACAGACTGGTTCGCCGTAAGCAAGGACACCTTTGACAGGAGCTGTACCGGACTTCTGTGTACATCCAAGAGACTTGTCTTCCAGTGTGGAGATTCCACCCTTCCTATTTCCAGGAGACGGGTTCTCATAGATTGTCTGTCCGTGACGTTTAAAGTATTCTTTGAAGTCATTGATCAGAGTAACTGTCTTATCGAAAAGAGCTTCGTTCTCACAACGGTTCATAAGTAACGTCTCAGCTCCGAACATCTCAGGAACTTCTGTAAGGATTGTGGAACCGCCCATGGCGATCAGACGGTCAGAAAATCCACCAACAGTCGGGTTCGCTGTGATACCGGAAAGTCCGTCAGAACCACCACATTTCATACCAATTACAAGTTCACTGCAGCTGATCGGTTCTCTGTGGAACTGTTCTGCGTAAGCGGCAAGCTCACGTACAACCTCGATTCCGTCTGCAATCTCATCTTCACATTCCTGCGCAACAAGAAAACGCACACGTTCCGGATCATATTCTCCTATGTATTTCTTCAGTTCATCAATGTTACTGTTCTCACAGCCGAGTCCTAGAACAAGAACACCACCGGCATTTGGATGGTTGACCAGGTCTGCCAGAATCTGACGTGTGTGCTCCTGATCGTCGCCCATCTGGGAACATCCATATGGATGAGTGAATGCGATCACACCTTCTACGTTCTCAGTTACAAAGCTCTGGGAACCTTTCTCGATCGCCTGTGCCACATTGTTGACACATCCGACAGTTGGAACGATCCAGATCTCATTACGAACACCGGCGCGTCCGTCCTTTCTTCTGTAACCGTTGAAGAAACGTGCTTCCTTTTCGGCGAGAGGAGTAGTTTCTTTATTATAGGTATATGTAAGAAGGTCACCAAGTCCTGTCTTCATATTGTGAGTATGGATCCAGGAACCTTTTGCGATATCTGTCTTCGCAACTCCGATGGAATTTCCATATTTAATAACGGATTCACCTTCGGCGATATCAGTTAAAGCAAATTTGTGTCCCTGTGGGATGTCTTCTGTTAATGTTACTGTCTGACCGTCGAGTTGGATCTTTGTTCCTTTCTTAAGAGGAGACAGCGCAACTGCGACTGTATCAGCAGGATGGATTTTAATAAATGGTTTCAAAGGTCGATTGTCCTCCTTCCAATGTGTATCAATAGAAACTTCTTTTTATAATATAATGCTTTAAAATGTAATTGCTTACAGAATATGTAAGAGCTTACATAAAAGGTAATCTGAAAGTGGGAAAAGGTCAATATGAAAATAGAAAAATAACTAATTTTGTGAAAAAGACACAAAAATAAAGAATAAAAATTGTGAAAAAGTAAACGAGAAATTGTTTGCAATCGAGTACAATGCACGTTATACTTAATTTATAAATGTAAGAGCTTACACATGCGATGGCGTAAATATGGCAGGTGAATAAAAACAGTAACAAAAACAGTTCATTCGCCGGAAGATTCAATGAATAAAGGAAAAAAATATGAGAAACAGGATTAAAAAAAACATTAGTACTGTTCTCTGTGCAGGTCTTGTTGCCAGTCTGGCAGGAGGATGCAGCGGAACAGGGAATATCAATGGGGGGAAACGAATCATTCGAGTTGCTCTGTCTCAGTCAGAGACACATCCGGAGTATAATAGGCTCTCGGAATCATGAGCCTTCCGACTAAGATTCATTGGTCGGATGAACCTTGAAAAGTAAATATTATCCAGAACGGACATGAAAAGTAATAAATGATGAAAATTGGCACACTTTTATAGACCTTGCGTCAAACATGGCTTATAATGGTATTGCTTATGAAATTAAGCGGTTTGCTCAAAGAAATCTTTTAGTCGGGAAGTCTTTGGCAAAGTCCATGCATCAAGATGTTGACACATCATGATGGCGAATAGGTGGCAATACCACATCATGGATGAACGGTATCTTCCGTCTTCTAATTTATAGTCTAATTTTTCACGTTTGTTACAACGTTCCGCAGATGTTCTTGCATTATATTCCAGTTTCCATTCCTCACTGCCACGTGGAGGAGTATTGAAGAGCCTTGGATTATTCTTTAATACAAGGTGAACATTCTACCATACTTTGCGTCAGAACAAGACTCATCACAAGTACAGTGAGGGGTACAGCCTTTGTAAGAGATTTTAGGACAGCGATATTTGATACGTCCTTTTCTTGGTTCAACAGCGGCTTGTTTCATAGAAAATCCCTTAGGACATAAAGGAATCCCATCACTGTTTATAGAAATATCATCTTTATAGACTGGCGGTCTTCCGCATTTCCAGTTGAGATCAATAAAAGGTGTGATATTGTTTTTTTACAGTAATCATAGTAAGGCATCGCATCATGTGCTGAATCCAGAAGCAGTCAGCATGTATAAGTCGTATCCAAAGTAATAACGGTTGCGATGGGAATCCCAACCGATGTCACAGTCAGGCTGATGATAGATACGGTTGCATTTGCAATCACGAATTCCGTTTTCCAGACAGTTACAGGTTCTTGTTTTCCGCTCTTGAGCGGAAGTATAAACGGGAGTTCCATCACCGGCTAAGGCAAGGAAGTTTAAAGAGATAAGCCCCATGCTGGCAGAATTCTGAAGAAAAAAGTATTGAAAATTTCCCAAAGTTTTGCGCAGGGAGCCATATCAGCAGGAGGATTCTTTTCGAACTGCTGAAAGAGATCATCAACGGTAAGTTTTTCAACAGGAGCAGCTTTTTGTTCTTTCCCTGTTGGTTTCTGATGTTTTACCTTAGGAGGATGAACCGCATTAGTCAGGTTCTTGTCGGAAGATAACCAGAGCTGCCTGTGGAAGTCATAAAAGATACCAACGCCAGGAGTATCGCCGACAAAGAAGCCGGAAATGATGGCGTGAAGAGGGTTTCCTTTCAGGTCAGCAGCAAATCTGGTGTAGGAAGTAATTTTAAATGCGGCAGAAACAAGGATGGCACGAAGCATATCGTAAGGGAGTCTTGGTTCAGGACCAAAGACAGAATACCGATCCTTCATAAGTTCATCAACTTGTGATAGATTAAGTTTCCAAAATTTATCAATGATCTGCCAGGTGGAAGAAGAAAGTGAAGCAGCATTCGGATAATATTTACGAAGTTGAGTCAGGACACGATCCTGATAGGTGGAATGACCGCCAATGTTAACAGGCTTCAATGAAACACACCTCCAAATCAAAAAATCTATTTCGGCTGTGCCGAAACGACATGCCTTATTAATCAAGAGGCGCGAAGCGCCGCATTTTTAGTGGAAAATGTTAAGGACTTTTTTGAAAAGGTGGAGAAAAAATAAAAATGGAATCTCAGAAGCCGCATGAATACAGGCTTAGAGATTCCGAGAGACTATATTTAAGAAATAGGAGAATAGTAACATGAAAGCATTTATGGACAAAGACTTTTTATTATCATCAGAGACATCACAGAAACTTTTCCACGAGTACGCAGAAAATATGCCAATCGTAGATTATCATTGTCATATCAATCCGCAGGAAATTGCAGAGGATAGAAAATTTGAGAATATCACACAGGTATGGCTTGGCGGAGATCATTATAAATGGCGTCAGATGCGTTCTAACGGTGTGGATGAATATTATATTACAGGTGGCGCAAGCGACCGTGAAAAATTCCAGAAATGGGCAGAGACACTTGAGAAAGCAATCGGAAATCCGCTGTATCACTGGAGCCATTTAGAGCTGCAGAGATATTTCGGATATACAGGACATCTGTGTGGCGAGACAGCAGAGGAAGTATGGAATCTGTGCAACGCAAAATTGCAGGAAGACGGAATGTCTGTAAGAAATCTGATTCGTCAGTCTAACGTAAAACTGATCTGTACAACAGATGATCCGGTTGACTCTCTTGAGTGGCACAAGAAACTGGCTGAGGATGAGACATTTGAAGTAAAAGTACTTCCTGCATGGCGTCCAGACAAGGCAATGAACATTGAGAAACCAGAATATGCTGATTACATCAAGACACTTTCAGAAGTAAGCGGAATTGAAGTAAAAGACTTCGCATCCATGAAAGAAGCAATCCTGAACAGAATGGATTTCTTTGATTCTATGGGATGTTGTGTGTCTGACCATGCTCTGGAATATGTAATGTATGCACCGGCTTCTGAGGAAGAAGTAGATGCGATCTTCAAGAAAGCACTCGCTGGCGAAGGTGTATCAAGAGAAGAGGAAATGAAGTTCAAGATGGCATTCATGCAGTTTGTTGCAAGAGCTTACCACAAGAAGAACTGGGTAATGCAGATCCACTACGGCTGCAAGCGTGACAACAATGCTCTGATGTATGCAAAACTTGGACCGGATACAGGATTCGATTGCATCAACAACTATGCTCCAAGCGCACAGACAGCAGATTTCCTCAATTCATTGATTGCAACAGATGAGCTTCCGAAGACAATCCTGTACTCTCTGAATCCATGTGATAACGAAGCAATCGGAACAATCCTTGGATGTTTCCAGGGAACAGAGGCAGCAGGCAAGATTCAGCAGGGAAGCGCATGGTGGTTCAACGATCACAAGACAGGTATGATCGCTCAGATGACATCCCTTGCAAACTTAGGACTTCTGTCTAACTTCGTAGGTATGCTGACAGACTCCAGAAGCTTCCTGTCTTATACAAGACATGAGTACTTCAGAAGAATTCTCTGTGAACTCATCGGAGGATGGGTAGAGAACGGAGAGTACCCGGCTGATTATAAAGTACTTGAGAAGATCGTGAAAGGTATTTCCTATGATAATGCGGTGAAATACTTTGGATTTGATGTGAAATAATAAATAATCTTGCAAAAATGTGTCAGGCATATTGAACTAACTTATCAAGGAAGTTTAATATGTCTGATATTTTTTTTGCATTTTGCAGTAAAGACAGTTATACTGAAGACAATAAGAATGTAAGAACTTACATCAAGGGGTACATAAATAGATATAAGGAATATGAGAGGAAGATCAAAAAATGAGTAAGAAGATAGAAAAGGAAATATTTTGTAATTTACCGATTCGAATGGTGCTTATGATCTCACTTTTTCCATTTGTTATCTTATTGTTGCTTTGCAGTGTTACCTTTTACAGTTCAGGAATTCGTCAATATACGAAATTGGTAAAAAATAATGCGGAAGCTGTAGTTGAACAATGTAGAAACTCATTAAATCGAGATCTGACAAGTATTGAAGAGAATGCAGAAGGTTTGTCAAGTCAAAGGGCATTTTATCAGATGAGGAAAAATATTGATGAGGGAAAGAAAACGATAGAACCTGTGGAATATCTTCAGATGACAACCGCATTTAATTCATTTTTACAGCATTATTCAACAGACATTGACGCAGTGGGATTTTATCTTATTGATAATTCTATCTATTACATGCAGTCAAATACCGGGTCAGAGAAAGATGTATTGAGATATCTGGATTATACAAGTTTTGCAGGATATGAGAATCAATGGATGTGGGTATCGGTAGCTGATGTATTGCCGGAGAAAATCACGAAGAATCTTCCATATGAATTAGCGCTGATTTATCCATTGGGAGAAGCGAATAGTCATGAGATAAAAGGCTGTCTCTGGATTGCGGTTAGAAATCAGACGTATTTGAATTCAATCGAAAATAGCAAGGTGACAACAGGAAGTGATATAGTTCTTTTTAGAGAAGACGGAACAGTTATTTCAGGGATGGAAGACAATTTAGTTGAAAAAATGAAGGAATTAGATCGCAAATATATACTTCAACAAGTTGAAACAAAAAATACAAAAGAAATAGAGTCATTTGATGTTGCAGATTTTTATATAGTTTATACACCGCTTGTGATTGGAGATACAGGAATTCTTGCTGTGATACCAAAAGATGAATTATATGTTGGTTTTTCCGGTTATAAGCATGTGTTCCTTTTTATTCTTATTGCCGGCTTAGTTCTTTTTATTATTTTATATTTTCTTATTCCGGAGTATTTTTCAAGACCTGTTACACAGCTATTGGAACAGATGAAGGGAATCAGAGAGCCGGGAGAAGACAGAAAGGTTGATGCCAGAGGTTATCGGGAAATCAGTCAGATTAGTGATGGTGTAAATGATATGATGGAACGTATCACACAGCTTACTGAGTCAATTCAAAGGGAAATGAAAGCAAAGCAGGCAACTCAGCTACAGTATTTATTTGCTCAGATTAACCCGCATTTTCTGTACAACACATTAGACTGTATAAAGACATTATGCAGTTGCAATGAAAATGATCTGGCGGAAGAGATGCTGGACCAGCTTGTTATCTTTTATCGAATCGGTGTGAGTAAGGGAAAATCTTTCATACCGCTTAGAGAGGAACTAAAGCATATCCGGGCCTATCTTTCTATTCTTCAGATCCGGTTTGATGATTTTCGGTTTGAAATTCACATGGAAGAAGGGCTGGAACAGTGTGTGACACTTCGGATGATGCTTCAGCCAATTGTAGAAAATGCGTTGTATCATGGAATCCGTCCATATCGTACGGATGGAACAATTTATGTAGATGCTGTGAAAAAAGAGGATATGGTGGAACTTCATGTAAAGGATGACGGCGGTGGAATGCCGGAGGATGTTCTTGAGAAGATCAATCGGTCGTTGCAGGAGCCGATCTGTGATTATTCAGAGAAATCATACAATGTATATGGTCTGAAAAATGTGCAGGACAGAATTCAGATTGCATATGGAAAAAACTACAAGATTCGGATCGAAACAGAAGAGGATTGTGGAACAGAAGTGATTGTGACAATCCCATATGAGGAGGAACACAAATGACGAAGATTATGTTTGTTGATGATGATGCAATTATTCGAAGGAATATAGCGAATAAGATAGATTGGAAAGGGCATGGATGGGAATTGGTATATACAGCCCGTGATCCGATGGAAGCACTGGATTATTTAAAAAATCATGAACCAGATATTATATTGACGGATATAAAAATGCCGGGAATCACAGGGATTGAGATGGCAGCAGTTGCAAAAGATTACTATCCAAATATAAAATTTATATTTATTTCAGGGTATAAGGACTTTGAATACGCGCAGCAAGTATTGAAATTAAATGCAGTTGATTACCTGACTAAGCCGGTGGAAGAAGAACAACTGATCAAAGTGATCGAGAAAGCAGAACAACTCTACCAGAAAGAAAAAAAGACAGAAGAAATACTGAAAGAAAAATATCCACAGTTGAAGAGAAATTATATTTCCAAACTGATGCGTGAGAATTTTCAAAACATGGAGGATTCCTTTTTTAAGGCATTCGATCTGAATATAAACAGCGGAATGGGAATTGTCGGATTTGTGGATTTTAGTTACTCGAGCGAATTACTTCCACCGGAAGTTCAGAATAAAATAGAAACCATTTGTACTCTGTTGGAGACAATTTACCATGGCAGTTTCTTTTTCTGTATGGATAATCTGCAGATTTTTATGATTTACACTGATAGTTATTCAGATACGGAAGAAGCGTTTTATAAGCAGTTGGCGGGAATGGAAGAAACACTGAACCGCCTTGTGGAAGAACAAATGGGAGGAGGAAGTTCTTCCTTCATTTATGGAAGCTTGATGCACTCATTAAATGATCTGTATGCTTCTTACCAGAATGCATTGCAGAAAATTAATTCAGATGTGGATCAACTGCTTCTGGAAGTGAGAAAATATATTGAACAGAATTATTCGGATTGTGATTTGTCTTTAGGAAAAATTGCAGAATATTTTAATGTTAATCACTGTTATCTGACAAGTATTTTTAAAAAGAAATTTGACATTAATCTATATGATTACATTATTCATGTGAGAATGGAAAATGCCAGTCGTCTGATCCTTCAAAGTAAATTAAAAAACTACGAGATAGCAGAGGCGACAGGATATAAGAATCCGCAATATTTCAGTATGAGTTTTAAAAAATACTATAATTGTACAATAACGCAGTATAGACAGAAGATGGAACAAAAAGAAAATTAGAGCCGAAAGCAGGAATTGTCAGGTTGGAAAATTCAGCCGTACAGTTCCTGCTTTTATATAAAAATTATAGAAACTCTTTTAAATTTAAAGATTTTATAATAAATCACCAAACTTATTTAATGTACGGAATCACATGAAAATGGTTTAATAATACCATCAAGAAGAGATACAGAACAAAACAAATAATAATGTATCAAATTAAATTACATTAGAAAGGAATGGTGAAAATGAAAAAAAGTCCGCAGACAACAGCTCCGGCTGCTCAGATAAAGCAGAAAACCGAATGGACGCCATATCTTTTGATTTTGCCGGCAGTTGTGCTTATTTTCGGAGTTATGTTATATCCGTTATGTAAGACATTTTATCTGGCATTTCAGAATTACAATCCAACAACGCCATATGCAAATGGATTTGCAGGATTTGGAAACTTTATTAAATTATTCTCAAAAGGAGAGTTTTACTCATCACTGCTTGTGTCATTAAAATGGGTTGTGGCACTGGTGATCTTACAGCTTATATTTGGAATGATTGTAGCTTTGATTTTGAATCAGAATTTTAAAGGAAGAGGCTTCTTCCGTGCATTGGTTTTTATTCCATGGGCAATGTCAGGAGTTCTGACAGCGGTGCTGTTCAATCTGATCTATAACCAGAATTATGGAGTACTTAATGACATTCTGACAAAGATGGGATTGATCGATGAACCGGTCGCATGGCTTGCAAATACACATCTGGTACTTGGAGCAGTTATTGTTGCAGAACTTTGGAGAGGAATCCCATTCTTTGCGATAAGTCTTTTGGCAGCAATGCAGGGACTTCCGCAGGATGTATATGAAGCGGCAAAGGTAGACGGTGCTACGAAGCTTGAAACATTCCGCAGTGTGACACTTCCGCTTCTGAAAGATACGATTGTATTGACAACATTACTTCGTACAATCTGGGAATTCAACAGTGTAGACCTGATATTCAGTCTGACAAATGGAGGACCGGTAGGAAAGACAACAACATTAAGTATGTTGATTGCTAACCAGGCATTGACAACGAACAATTATGGATATGGATCAGCAATCTCAGTTGTAAGCTTTTTGATTCTTACGATTATTGCAATCATATATATGAAGGCATCAGGATTTGCGAAAGGAAGTGAGTCATAATGAAAGAAAAGAAAAGAGATATTATATTTTTAAGATGGCTCCCATTACTTCTCATCTGTGTTTACGTGGTATTTCCAATATATTGGGCAATTAATACAGCACTTAAGACAGAACCGGAAATCCTTGGAAAAACAATTACTTATCTTCCAAAAGATCTGACATTTGGTAACTTTATTGATGCATGGACAAACGTGGGATTTGACAAATATTTCTTCAATAGTTTGAAAGTAAGTGGAATTTCCGTTATCTTTATCGTTATTATTTCGATTATGGTCGGATATGCATTGAGTCGTTATAAGTTCAAATTCAAGATGGCATTCCTCGGATTACTTCTTGCAGTACAGTTTATTCCGGCAGCAGTTTTGCTTGTCCCGTTGTTTAATATTTTCAACGGATTAGGCCTGGTCGGATCTCATATCGCACTGGTTCTTATCAATGTTACTTTCCAGACACCGTTTTGTTGTGTACTGATGAGAGGATTTGTAGAAGGTGTACCATACGCATTAGAGGAAGCGGCGATGATTGATGGATGCAGCCGGATCAAAGGAGTGTTCAAGGTTGTTGTACCAATGCTTGTACCGGGAATCGTTACAGTTGCAGCTTTTGCATTGATTGGATGCTGGAATGAGTTCCTTTTCGCTATGATGATGCTGAATGATCCGGCAAAATATACAGTTCCGATCGGATTGAAAATGATGCAGGGTGAATATGGTATCCATTACGGATCTATGGCAGCAGGTGCAATCATTGCAATGGCAATTCCGGTTATCCTGTTTGCATATTTACAGAAATATCTTGTGACAGGAATGAGTTCCGGAGCAGTCAAAGGTTAATCCCACAGGGGTGGTTTAACGATTATAAATTAAAAAAGATGGAGGTTAGACGAATGAAAAAGAAATTAGTAGCAGTATTAATGACAGGTATTCTTGGCGTAGGAATGCTGTCCGGTTGTGGAAGCTCATCTTCTAAGACAACCAAAGAAGATTCCAAGAGCAGTGACGGAAAGGTAGAAATCACATTTTGGGATAACTATGCAGATACAATCCACACAGAAATATATGATAAGTTGATCAGTGATTTTGAAGAAGAAAACCCGGATATTACAGTAAAATACGTTCCATTGCCAGCCGACCAGGCAAAATCAAAATATGATGTGGCAATCCAGGGAAAGACCACTCCTGATTGTGGTGTTATCTATCAGTACTGGATGAATGACTTTGTAGTGCAGGATGCACTTCTTCCATTGGATGATTATACAAAAGATGATGATTCTCTTCTGGATACATTTGTAGAAAGTATGAAAAATACATCTCCTGATGGAAAATATTACAGTCTCCCATTCTATGTAGTACCGCCGGCATTATGGTACAATACACAGATGTTTAAGGCAAAAGGACTTGAGACACCAACAACATGGGATGAAGTATTTGATGATGTAGAAAAACTTACAGATAAATCAAATGGTGTTTATGGCTTTTCAATCCGAGGCGGCGCAGGAAGCTCCCAGCAGTTAGAACAGATGCTTTATCAGTACTCAGGAATTACAGAAATGTTTGACAAAGATGGAAATTCAACAATTAACGATCCAAAGCATGTTGAATTCCTTGAAAAATTTGCATCCTTATATAACAAATACACACCGGAAAGTGATATTACAAATGCAAGTACAGAGATGATCTCAGCATTTGATTCAGCATCCGCAGCAATGATCTTCCACAATATCGGATCCTACGGACAGCACCGAGATACTCTTGGAGATGGAAACTTCGGTGCAGTTCTGAACCTGAAGTCTGTAGAGGATACAAATGTAATGGTATCAAATGGAGTAGCTTCTCTGTCTGTATTCAAAAATTCAGAACACCCGGAAGAAGCATATAAGTTCATCAAATATCTTACAGATCATGAGGCAAACAGTGCTTATAATGAGAAACTTGGTTCTGTTCCGACAAATAAAGAAGCTCTTGCTGACCAGTGGGTACAGGATTCCGCACCGGTTAAAGCAGCATCCGATATGCTTCTTGATCCAGAAACAAAGATCGCTACACTTCCAGTAGAGGTTACAGGATATTTCGATCTTCATTCCAATACTCTGGCAACAGATTTCCAGAATGTACTTCTTGGAAATGAAACAGCACAGGAATATCTGGATAATTGGGCAGAGCAGATGACAAGTCTGAAGAAAACATATGATGAGAATGTAGCAAGTAAATAAGAGATAGAATAAGCTGAAAATGGCTTATCAGAAACGGGAGGTCAGGCAGGAAGCCGGGTCTCCTATTTCTTTTATAAGGAGAAGAACCAGATGAATTATAATATTATGGCTTATGGGGCGGTTGCAGATGGGCAGACAAACTGTCGTGAAGCGATACAAAAAGCGATTGATCATTGTAATGAAAATGGCGGCGGACGTGTTGTTATTCCGGCTGGAAAATATTTGAGTGGAACCATTATATTAAAAAGTAATGTGGAACTACATTTAGAAAATGGAGCAGTTTTGATCAGTAGTCTGAAACAGGAAGATATTATTGATTTTGCAAGAAATGTGGAAGATCCGAATGAAGATATTGGCTGGGAAGGCGGATGCTTCTTATGTGCATTTCATGAGAAGAATATTAGTATTACAGGAGAAGGGACAATCTACGGCCAGGGAGACAAGGTGTTCTATGATGATGGAGCAGATAGTGATTTCCATGAATGCCCGAAAAATATAAAGATAGAAGAAAGACCACGTACTACATTTTTTGAAGATGTGGAAAATCTTACAGTTCGTGGTATTACATTTCAGGATGCTGCATTTTGGACATTGCATATGGCTGGATGCAGACATGTGATTGTAGATGGAGTGAGAATTTTTAACGATGTCAGAGGTGCGAATAATGATGGAATAGATCCGGATACCTGTCAGGATGTAGTGATTACAAATTGTATTGTTCAAGCCGGAGATGACGCAATTGTTGTGAAGAATTCAGCACCGATGGCAAAAAAGTACGGTGCTTGTGAAAATATCGTGATCAGTAACTGTGTATTATATTCACATGATTCTGCACTGAAAGTCGGAACGGAGACATGTCATGCGATTCGACATGTTGTTTTAAGCGATTGTGTATTTAGAGATTGTTCCAGAGGAGTCGGAATCTGGGCTCGTGACGGAGCGCTCATAGAAGATATCCATGTCCATCATGTGTTAGGAAATACGAAACGATATGCGGACTGTCCACAGAGGAAGTTTGCACCGAGGTGGTGGGGAAAGGGAGAACCGATTTTCATTAGTGCAACACCTCGAAGACCGGGAGAACATCCGGGATATATTCGTAATATTTCGTTTGATCATATTTACATGACAGTAGAGTCTGCATTGTTTCTTGCCGGAGAAGAAGAAAGCAGAATTAAAAATGTATCAATTGAAAAAATGCATCTGATAATGAAAAAGCAAGGCACACAGAATGCGAATGTGTTTGATGAACAACCGTCAGTCAGAGGAGTTTATCCGCATTCAATACCTGTGGTTTATGCCAGATGTGTGGATTATCTTGAGATTGATGGAACGGTGACATTAGAAGGTACGTATCAGAATTGCAGCCTTCAGGAGATCGAAGGATGTAAGGAAGTTCAGATTTGTTTGAAAAAACAATAAAAGTCAGACAGGTCAGGAAAGAAATCAGGAGAAAAAATGAAACAGGTAGTCAGAGCACAATACCGTGCAGTAATAAAAGCAGGAACAACAGAAGAACAGTTGAAAGAAGCAGTTGAACAAAGTAGTAAAAAGATGCAGGAAAAGCTGAAACATGGAGAAATTCTGACAGCAGGAATGTTTCGTTATCGAAACTTAATCTTTTTATATTTGGAATATATTGTAGAAGAAACATCTTCCTTGTTGGATGGAAGGAAAGACAGAATCAATCAGATCCCGGATCAGTGGCTGGATTTTATGAAACAAATACTTCATATCTGGCCAGAATATAGTGGCCAGCAGTATTGGGCATACATGTATCCGGTATTCTGGTTTGATCAGCCGGTCAGTTTAGAATACTGGAGAAGAAAGAAAAAACCAGATGCAAGATGCGGAAGGATTGCAGTTTTGTATCCTGACAAATTTGCTTCCTATATTTGTCACCATCATGCCATTGTGGAAGAAGGACTTCTTGTAGGCGATAGATATCAGATGATTTCATCGCATGAGAATTTACTTTTTTCCTATTTTGAGACGCCAAGAGATAGAGAACAGGTGAATATCAAGCATCAGGAAAAAGAATCAGAAGAAATAGAAAAATGGGAAGCAGTGGATCCAGAGAGTCATTTTATCCGGTTTGAAGAAGATCCGGAGAATAACTTTCTGGTAATAGATACATTGCTTTCAATAGGTGGATAAGGAGATTATTATGGAATTATTACAGCAATTGAAACAGCCGGCAAGAGAATTTACGCCGATTCCTTTTTGGTTTTTAAATGGAGATTTACAGGAAGAAGAACTAGAGCGACAGTTGAAGGATTTTGCATCTCATGGAGTATATGGTGTAGTTTTACATCCGAGAATGGGATTGCCAAGAAGAATTGAATACCTAGAAGAATCTTATTTTTATTATATCTCATTTATTGTAAAGACAGCAGCAGAACTTGAGATGAAAGTAGTGCTTTATGATGAAGGGATGTATCCGTCAGGGTCTGCCTGCGGGAAAGTCGTGGAAGGACATCCAGAATTGGCAAGTGAGGGAATCGGTCTTGTACAGGAAACAAAGGAAGGTGATGAGATTCTGGCACAGACAGAAGAGGGGTTCCTGATTGTTCGTAAGAGTGGAGGAACACTTCGGGGGATTCATTGGGGAGAAGATGATTTTGAACCATATGCACCATTGAGCGCAGATATTCTGAATCCTGTAGCAGTGGAACGATTCATTCAACTAACACATGAACAATATTATAGAAGATTAAAAGAATATTTTGGAAATACAATCATCGGCTTTTTTACCGATGAACCAAGCATTTTAGGGAGAAATGCTGAGGAAGGACTTCTTCCATGGACACATGGATTCGCAGATGAATTCCAGAAAGCGGGAGGTAACTTAAAAAATCTGACGGCACTTTTTGGAAAAGAAAAAAATAAAGATACTGAATTGTACGATCACCTGATTCTTGCAAAAGAAGGAAAAAATTATTATGGAAAGCTCTCCAAGTGGTGTGAGGCACACGGTATCTGGCTGATGGGACATCCACATCAGAGTGATGATATTGAAGTGCAGAAGTATTTTCATGTTCCGGGACAGGATATGGTGCTTCGTTGGATCGCACCGGAAAAAGATCCATTGTCAGGAATCGATTCAACGATGGGAAAATGCAGTGCAGATGCAGCAAGACTGATGGGATGCAGACGGAATTCCAATGAGTGCTTCGGAGCATGCAACAGAGATGATAATCCATGGGATTTCACCGGTGGTGATATGAAGTGGTATTTGGACTGGCTTGGAGTGCGAGGTGTGAATCTGTTCATTCCGCATGCATATTACTACAGTATCGTAGGTCGAAGAAAAGATGAGCGTCCACCGGATGTTGGACCAAACAGCAATTGGTGGGATCATTATAAAAAGTGGGCAGATTATATGAAGCGTCTGTCATTTATTATGACAGACAACAATTTGTACACATCGGTAGCTGTGTTATGCCATAACAGAGACTTAAAAGACGAAGCGGTACGGCCATTGTATGAGAAACAGATTGGTTTTCAGTATTTCCCGGAGAGTGTATGGGGAAAATGTCGGACAGATGAGAATGGATTCTGGTATGAAAATCAATATTATCCGGTTGTTATGGGAGATACAGGCAGATTTCCTAATGCACCGGTTCCGGATCTGAGTAAAGCAGTAAGGGATTGTGCTTGTACACCGGAAGTTCCAACACTTCGGGCAGCACATTTTGATCGTTGTGGTACGGAATGCTGGTTTCTTACAAATGAAGGAAATGACTCGATTGACACAGAACTTCTTCTGCCGACAAAATGTGAGATCGGTAGTTATGACATGTGGAATGGAAGAGCAGAAAAGATTGTTTCTGAGTCAGCGGATGAAGGAAGGAAACTAAGATTACAGCTTTCAGTAAGAGAGAGCATTTTGTTATTCGCATGCACAGAAAAAGAGTATGAAGAACTGGACAACCCTATAGTATCAAAACTTACACTGAATCCATTGTTCAAGTTAGAAGAAGAACTGGAAGACGAAGTGAAGAAGGTTTATCGTACAGTTGTGAAAATAACAGAAGATGATTTGAAAAAAGATAGTATACAGATTTGTCTGAATGCAAAGGAAATGGTTGAGATGAAAATCAACGGAAAGAAAGCCGGAGTACAATTCTGGGCGCCTCAGAGATTTGAAGCGAAGGAATTTTTATATACAGGAATAAATGATGTAGAGATAACGGTGACAGGAAGCCTGGCAAATCTTTATGGCAAAAAATATGTGTCGTATGGACTATGAGGAAAGAAGTAAAAAAAGCTATCAAGTGGATATGACGACAGGTTCATTGATAAAAAATGTTCTATGGTTTGTTCTTCCAATATGTTTGGGAAATATTTTGCAACAATTGTATGGAATTGTAGATACACTTGTGATCGGTAAATTTTGTGGAGCCAATTCTCTTGCAGCAGTAGGAACAAGCACAAAGCCCGTAGAAATTCTGCTTTGTGTATTTCTTGGGATAGGTACAGGAATATCCATTCTTGTCTCGCAATATACCGGAAGTGGAGATGAGAAAAGGATGAAAGAACTGGTACAGACATCGATTACATTTTTATATGTCAGCGCAATCCCGCTGACGGTACTGGGCCCTTTCTTAGGGATTGTAATTTTGAAATTTATGAAAGTGCCGGAAGACGTCTATGGGGCAGCTGCTTCCTATATTAATTTAGTCTTGCTTGGAACAATTGGGAATATGGGATATAATATGAATGCTGGGATTTTACGAGGTTTTGGAGACAGCATGTCTTCTCTTTTATTTTTATTTGTGGCATGTGGCATAAATATTTTATTGGACCTGATTCTAGTGGGAAAACTTGAGATGGATGTAGAAGGAGCTGCAATAGCGACTTCTGTATCCATGCTGACGGCCTGGTTTTTCAGCATTTTGTATATTAGAAAAAAATACCGGAAGTTAGAGTTCCCTTTTTTCCCTCATTCTATTAACAAGGAGATGCTGAAAAGAATGCTAGCTGTTGGTCTTCCATTGGGATTAAATAGTTCTATTTATTCATTGGGACATATTTTATTACAATCATTGATTAATGCACAGGGAACGGTTTTCATTGCCGGATGTACCATAGGCGAAAAAATTGATAATATAGGAAATATGGCCAATGCTGCCTTCGCTTCAGCGGGAACAACTTATGCGGGACAGAATCTTGGAGCAGGAAAAAGGGAAAATTTAAAGAGTGGAATGATCAGAATTCCGGTTATGGCAAGTGTATTCTGCCTTGGAATGGCAATAATTATACTAATGTTCTCAAATAAAATAACAATGCTATTCACACAGGATGTTCAAATTCAGAAAGCAGCCATGCTCTATATTCTTTGGACAATGCCTTTTATGTGGATTTTCGCATTATTTAATACGATGATGGGAATTGTAAATGGACTTGGAATTGTGAAATATCCTACAATTGTAAATCTGATTTCGCTATGGGTGATACGGATTCCGATTTGCTATTTGCTGGGAAATCTGTTTGGAAAGAAATATTTGTTAGGAGGAATTGCAGTCAGTTATTTATTTGCTTTTTTGTGCATGCTAGTATTTGTTTTTATACATTTGAAAATGGAACGAAAAAGAAATTAATATGAACGGTATAAATTCTTGTATAAAGGATGGTACAGAGTTGAAATAACAGAAAAACTGCGTTAATATTTATCTATAGTGTCGCTTATGAAGGAAAAAACCATTCATGGATGACAGAAATTAGAAAGAGAGGACACGACGATTAATATATATGATATAGCGAAGCTTTCCGGTGTGTCCATTGCAACTGTGTCCAGAGTGGTCAATGGAAGCCCGAGAGTAAGCGAGAAAACAAAACAGAAAGTGCTGGCTGTAATGGATGAAAATGATTACACGCCGAATGTCTTCGCAAGAGGTCTTGGACTTGGATCAATGAAGACAGTGGGAATCATTTGCCCGGATATTTCAGACAGTTACATGTCTAAAGCTGTTTCTTATTTAGAAGGCCGTTTACATGAATATGGATATGACTGTATCCTTGGCTGCAGCGGATTCACGCAGAAAGAGAAAGAAAATTACGTGAATCTGTTATTGTCAAAGAAGATTGACACCCTCGTACTTGTAGGTTCCACTTACGCAGGAAATGGAAAAGACGAGGATGACACGGATTACATCAGAGAAGCCGCAGAGCAGACACCGATTTTTATCATTAATGGCAGAGTGTGTGGCAAAAATATCTATTGCGCCTGCGCGGATGATTATCATGCAACTTATGAAGTGACAAAGTCCATGATACGCAGAGGAAGAGAGAGAGTCCTCTTCATGTATGATTCAGATTCCTTCAGTGGACGCCAGAAGATGAAAGGATATGAGGCTGCGCTTGCAGACGCAGGATATCCGATCAGAGGCGAGCTGAAATTCCGCACGAAGAATGACATTGAATATACGAAGAATCTTCTTTTGGAATACAGCAGAACTCTGGAGTTTGACGGAGTACTTGCAACAGACGATGCGATGGCAGTTGGAGCAGTGAAGTATGCGAAGATAAAAGCCATCTCCGTTCCGGAAGAACTGTCGATCAGTGGATATAATGATTCTATTATGGCAATCAGCAGCGAACCGGAGCTGACTTCCGTGGACAGTAAGCTCAATGTACTTTGCAAGACAACCGTAGATCATATGATCAGTCTTCTGGAGAAAAAGGAAGAGATTGAGAAAAATGTAGTTGTACCGTGCGAGATCGTGAAGCGGTGCACGACAGATTTTTAGAGAAAAGAAGAATGGTGATGTGAAATCGAGAGTGTATAGAAAAATACATTCTCGATTTTTTTTCACTCTAGCCTTTTGCCCCGGATATCTATGGATTAATGAGGAAAATCATGATAAGATAGAAGCACATGAAACGGACAGAACAGATTAGAGGAATGCCGCGGCATTTCTGTAGAAAGAAAATATAGACTGGTATAGAATCAGCAGCATAGAAAAATGGAGGTCGTCAGAAGTATGGGAGGTTATCTGAATCCAGAAAGTGATCTTTTTGAAATGGCTTTGAGATCACAGATATTTGTTGATAAAAGCGGACTGATAGAGAAAACAAATCGCTGTGTACGAACATTACAGAGATATATTTGCGTGAGCAGACCAAGAAGATTCGGAAAATCTATGGGTGTTGATATGCTTGCAGGAGAAAAAGCACGAATCAATACAGGAACATTCAGCAACGATAGGACAACATTTGCAACAAAAGATGATGTATTGACTTTGCTGGTATACTTGGGATATCTGACCTATGATAATGAGAAAGAAACCGTTGAAATTCCAAATAGAGAAGTGCAGTTAATCTGGCATTTTACTTTGCAAGAGAATATTATACTATTATTAGAGAAATGCCAGGTGGTAGAGGATTTGCGGATATTTGTATGATACCAAGAAAAATTCATCTTGATAAACCAGCTGTTATGATTGAACTGAAGTGGGATAAAAGCGCAGAAGGTGCGATACAGCAGATTAAAAATAAAGAATATATAGATGCACTGAAAGATTATCAAGGTGATTTGCTCTTAGCAGGTATTAATTACGATAAAAAGACGAAAAAACATAGCTGTATTATCGAAAAATGGAATCTGTAAGATTGTATGAATAAAAAGGAAACGCATTGATTAAATAGCATTCTTGAAAACAGGAAAGGACTACAACCAACATGTTATACAATGAGATTATAAAGATAGTAACACTGGCAGGGGAACTGATGCTTCAGGCACAGGACGAGGAACTGACAGTTTTTGATAAAGAAGGAACTGCAAATTTTGTGACAAAGCATGACAAGGAGATTCAGTTTTATCTGATCCAGAATCTGCGTCAGCTTATACCGGAAGCGACATTTCTTGCAGAGGAAGACGGGATGCAGCAGGAACTTGGAGATGGCTATTGTTTCATTATAGATCCGATTGACGGAACGACGAACTTTATCTTTGATTACAAGCATAGTTGCATTTCAGTCGGATTAACAAAGTTTGGAAGAATGCTGTTTGGCTGTGTTTACAATCCTTACACAAGAGAAATGTATTCCGCTGTGAAAGGCGAAGGAGCGAAGCTGAACGGAAAAGAGATTCACTGTTCGGATAAAGGACTTGCAGACAATCTGGTTGCATTCGGAACTGCACGGTATCAGACAGAAGATACAGACAGAATCTTTGACCATGCGAAGAAGCTGTATCTGAACAGCCTTGGAATTCGTGCCGGTGGTTCAGCAGCACTTGATATCTGCCGTGTGGCATCCGGTGCAAATGGAGTCTATCTTGAACTGATGCTGTATCCGTGGGATTATGCGGCAGCATCTTTGATCGTGATGGAAGCAGGAGGATTTATCTCAACAGCAGAGGGCGGAATGATCACGTTGGATCAGCCGTGTTCCATCCTGGCAGCAGGACGGCAGTGCTGGAAGGAAGCAAGCCAGTTGTTGAGTGAATAATCAGAAGAATGGAATAGAGAGAAAAAATAGAAAGGAACTGAATTCATATGTTTACGCATGAGATGATAAAATCTTTTAATCAGTTAGAGATGGATGTATATAATTACATCATCAGCAATGAAGAAAAAGTAGTATATATGAAAGTACGTGAATTGGCAGAGGAGGTTCATGTTTCGACAACGACGATCCTTCGCTTTTGTAA
>OLQR01000075.1_pt1 | contig 76114 bp, 47 predicted proteins | sample 1671881 | NCBI WGS metagenome assembly OLQR01 (sample SAMEA3136623, study PRJEB25190) | human gut metagenome | biome: human gut; feature: human-associated habitat; material: faeces | place: Austria | collected 2013 | reverse complement strand
CCACCCGGCCAGCGTCACCCCGCCCAGCCCGCAGCGGCTGACGGAGCCGGGGCAGGTTTGGGCCAGCTGCTGCGCCAGCGCCAGCCCCTTGGCCGTAAAGGCAAGATACGCACAGTTCACGGTTTGGTCCCCTCGCGGTATTCGGTGGTAAAGGCGGGGTCGTACAGTTTGCTGCGGGCATAGCAGCGGCCAAGGAAATCCCCCACCACGATCAAGGCCGTTTTGGTAATGCCCGCCTGCTTGGTGCTTTGGGCCAGGGTGCCAACGGTGCAGCGCACGGTTTTCTGCTCCGGCCAGGTGGCCTTATACACCACGGCGGCGGGGGTACTTGCGGTGTATGCCCCCTGCAGCAGTGCTTCCTGCACTTTATCAATTAAGCCGATGGAGAGAAAAATCACCATGGTAGCGCCGTGGCTGGCCAGGCTGGCGAGCTTTTCCTTTTCCGGCACGGGGGTGCGGCCCTCCATGCGGGTAATGATGACCGTCTGGCTGACAGCGGGCAGCGTGTACTCGGCGTTCAGCGCGGCGGCGGCACCGCAAAAGCTGGAAACACCGGGCGTATCATCGTAAGCAATGCCGTCGGCGTCCAGCGCGTCCATCTGCTCCCGGATGGCCCCGTACAAACAGGGGTCCCCGGTGTGCAGCCGCACAGTGGTTTTGTGTGCGGCTTCCATTTGGCGCATCACGGCAAGCACCTGTTCCAATGTCATTTCAGCACTGTTATAAATGGCGCAGCCGGCTTTGGCCAGCCCCAGCAATGCCGGGTTGACCAGGCTGCCCGCATAAATAATGCAGTCCGCCGTTTGCAGCAGCGCCGCACCGCGCCGGGTGATCAGATCCGGTGCGCCGGGGCCTGCGCCCACAAAATGTACCATACCTCATTGCTCCTTTTTCTGCCAGCTTTGCAGCAGCTGGGCGGCGGTCTCAGTCTGGCCCAGCGGCCCGGCTTGGTTGGAAAACAGTACAGCCCCCACCCGGAACGCCCCCGCCACGCGGCGGTCCAGATGCAGCTGGATGGCCTGCAATAGGCTTTCGAGCACCGGCTCCCGCAGGTTTTCGGCATCCAGAATGTCCAGGCAGGCGTCCGTTGTGGCGGCGTCCATCAGGGCGCGGCAGGTGGCCTGGCTGGCCCCGCAGAGCGCCGCATGGGTGCAGAACAGTTCGGTGCGGCAATCCGCCATGCGGGAATGGGTGTTCATAATGCCGCCCGCCAGCTTGACCAGCTTGCCGATGTGCCCCACCAGCAATACCTCTGCAAACTGCTCCGCAGCGGCCATATCCAGCGCATCCCCCATAAAGTTGGAGCACTTGACCACCGGGATGCTGCTGTATTCCGGCAGGTTTTGGGCCAGGTAGTCCAGCCCATAGTTGCCGGGGGCCAGGATCAGCCGCTTGGGGCTTTGCTCCCGCAGGGCGGCCTGGTGGATCTCCAGCTGCACGGTATCCAGGATGGCCTGCTGGCTCATGGGCTCCACAATGCCGCTGGTGCCCAGGACGGAAAGCCCGCCTTCCACCCCGATGTGGGGGTTAAAGGTGCGTTTGGCGGCTTCCTCGCCCCCCTCGATCGAGATCATTACGTCAAAGCCGCCGTCATACCCGGCTGCTTCGGCCTCCGCGTGCAGGGCATCGGTGATCATCCGGCGCGGCACATGGTTGATGGCCGCCTGCCCCACCGGCTGGTCCAGGCCGGGCTTCGTCACACGGCCCACACCGGGGCCGCCGTCAATCGTGACCTGGCCGGGGGCATCCGGCAGCAGGGTGATGTCGGCTATGACCGGCAGGCCGGTGGTAACGTCCACATCGTCCCCGCCGTCCTTGCGGATGGCGCACTGGGCGCCGGCGGCTGTTTTGCGGCAGTAGATGGGCGCAACTTCCACCACAATGCCTTTTGGGGTGCGCAGGCCGACGGATTCCGGCGCTTTACCGGTCAGCAGCAGGCGGGCGGCCCCGGCAGCACCAAGGGCGGCGCAGGTGCCGGTGGTGTAGCCGCAGCGCAGCAGCTTTTGCCCGCTGCGGATGTAATGTTCAAACCTGGGCGGCTCCTGTTTGGCGGGTCTCCGTTCGGGTTCACGCTCCGGCTGGGGGCCGTACAACGCTTCGTACTGCTCTTTGGTCAGGCGGTACAGCGTGCGGATGTTCTCTGCGGCAAACGCGTCTTTCGGTGTCATCACGCCGGAAACGCCCTGCGGCGATACGCACACAACTGCGTCTGCAATTTTTTGCGCCAGCTCCAGCTCGTGCAGGCTGACAATGACGGCCACCTGTTTTTCCTGTGCCAGCTGGCGCAGGATGGTCAGCAGCTCAATTTTGCCTTTGATGTCCAAAAATGACGTTGGTTCGTCCAGCAGGATAATTTCCGGCTGCTGGCAGACGGCGCGGGCCAGCAGAACGCGCTGGCGCTGGCCATCACTGATTTTGGTAAAGTCCCGGTCGGCCAGCTCATCCGCCTGCACCAGATGCAGAGCATCCCGCACCTGCATCCTGTCCTGCTCGGACAGGATGCCCAGCCGTCCGGTGTAGGGGTAGCGCCCGGCAGCGGCCACATCAAAACAGGTGGTCAGCTCGGTGTGGCGGGTGTGGGGCAGCATCAGGGCCATTTTGCGCGCGCGGGCATTGGGGGTGTAGGTTGTCAGCTTTTGGCCCTGCAGCAGCACAGCGCCGCTTTGCGCCGCCAGCTGCCCGGCCAGCGTTTTGAGCAGGGTGGATTTGCCCGCGCCGTTGGGGCCAATCAACGCTAAGATCTGCCCGCGCTGCACGCCAATGCTAATGTTTTGTAATAGCGGCGTTTTGCCGTACCCGATGGCAAGATCCTGCGTTTGGCAGTAAAATGCTTCGCTCATGCCCGGCCCTCCCCGCTTTGGCGGCGTACCAACAGCCAGATGACTACCGGCGCACCAAATACCGCTGTGACGGAGCTGATGGAAAGCTCGGTGGGGGCAAACAGGCTGCGGGCGATCAGATCACACAGCAGGCAGAACGCCGCCCCACCCAGCGCACAGCCCGGCAGCACATGCAGCGGCTTGGCGCTTCCCAACGCCTGCTTGACCAGGTGCGGCACCGCAATACCCACAAAGGAAATGGGCCCCGCAAACGCCGTGACGCAGGCGGCCAGCAAACTGGAAAGCAGCACCAGCGCCACGCAAAACGGCCGCACAGCCACACCCACGCTTTGGGCATACTGCTCCCCCATCTGGTAGGCGGCCATCGGCTTGGCCAGCAAAAAGGCCGCGGCCAAACAGGGCAGCACCACCAGCGCAGCGGCGGCCACATTGCCCCAGGTCATGCCGGAAAAGCTGCCCATGGACCAGTTGTGCAGGTTGACGATGTTGGAATCCTGTGCAAAGGCCACTACAATATCGGTGACGGCGGAGCAGATATAGCCGATCATCACGCCGCAGATGACCAGAATGCTCATGCGGTGTACCCGGCGCGCCACGCTGAGCACAAAGGCCATGGCAGCCATGGATCCAGCAAAGGCAGCCAGAATCAGGGTGAGCGAGTTGGTCAGCAGGCCGTGGTTCAAAAATACCACCATCGTCAGCGCAACCACCAGCTTGGCCCCACTGGAAATGCCCATGACAAACGGCCCCGCAATGGGGTTGGCAAAAAAGGTTTGCAGCAGGTAGCCCGCTACCGAGAGCGCCGCCCCCAGCAGCACCACCATAACGGCGCGCGGCAGGCGCAGCTGCAATAGGATATTGGCGGCCAGTTCATCCTGCCCGCGGCCCAGCAGCGCCTGCACCACGCCGCGCGGCGAAATTGCCACACTGCCCCAGAACAGGTTGAGCGCAAACAGCCCCAGCAGCGCCGCCGCAAGGGCTACATATGTAATTGTCAGGCGCTTGGTGTGCATGGCGCTGCCTTTCTGCAATAAAATTATTCTACATGCGTTAAAAATGTCAGTTCACTGTCCGCGGGGGTGCCCTCGGTAAACACGCGGTTCATATCCAGAATCAAATCCGGAAGCTCCATGCTTTGCTGGAACAGGCTCTGCGCGGTACACCACACATTGCCGTTCTGCACGGCCTTGAACTGCGCCAGCAGCGGGCATTTTTCCACCAGCTGTTCGGTGCTGGCAACGCTGCCCTCAATGGTGCTGTTGTAGATCAGCACATCGGCGTCCTTGGCACCGGCGTAAAAATCTTCCAGCGAAAGATTGATGGTGGCCAGATTGTTGCCGCTGTCCGTTAAATCAGCAAACACATAGCTGCCGCCCGCCATCTCGATCATGCGGGCCACATAGTCGCTGCCTTTGCGCACCGTGACAAGGTTGTTGGAAGTGATGGAGAAAAACGCCACCGTTTTGCCGGTGGGCTGCTGGTTTTCCAGCGGGGCAACGCGCTGTACCTGGGTGTCAAACAGCTGTTCCGCCTCCTGCTGTTTGCCCAGCAGAATGCCGTACAGCTTGACCCATTCCATGCGGGCCAGAGGGTCGGTTTCATAGCTGGAACGCTCCACCAAAACGGGGATGCCGAACTTTTCCAGCTGCTCTTTGACCTCCGGCGTATGGTAGATCATCGTGTTTTCAATGGCAAGGCCGCAGCCGGAAGCCAGAATGGTTTCATAGTCCGGGGCGCTGTACTTGCCCGCATAGGCAATCTGCCCCGCCTGCATGGCGGCTTTGGCTTCGGGCAGGTACCAGCCATCCGCCTTGGTGCCGGAAAGTGCAATGCTGTCCAGCGCGCCCAGGCTGATGATGGGGTCCATAGCGGATGTGGAAACCAGGTAGACATTCTCAATGGGCTGTTGCAGCACGGTGGTACCCTGGGGCAGATCCTCCGGAACGGCAGCGCCCTGCGGCACCACCAGATATTGGCTGTCCGCAATGGTGATCAGCTCGTACCCGCCGGTGCATTCATCCACGGTAAACTGTTTGGCGTATTGCAGCGGGTAGCTGCTTTCCACGGTAAGGGTGGGGGCAGCCGTACTGCCGCTGCCCGCGCAGCCGGCCAACAGCAAAAGCGCTGCGGCAGAAAGTGCGGCACAAAGCCCAAAACGTTTCGTCTGCATTATTCTGCGGGGGTCAGCGTGGCGCTGTCAAAGGTCAGGGTATAATCGATCTCGTGCGGGGTGCTCATGGCAACGGTATCGGCGGTAACGGCAAGGGCGGTATCCAGCGCAGCAACGGGGATTTCAAAGGTGGAGTTGCCTTCGGTGTTGGTGGGCAGGTACTTTTCTCCATCAATCAGCATATAGTCATAGTTGGGGCTGCTCCACACAATCACGGCGGTCATGGTTCCATCGGCAACCGTCAGGGCGGCAGGGCTTTCCACCGTGGCGCGGCCGGAGCCGCCCTCCAGTGTGACAGCGCAGGTGTAGCTGCCATCAGCAGGCACAGCGGCGGTTTCGGCAGCGGCATCTTCGGTCTTAGGCTCGGCATTGCGCACGCTGACGGTATGGTCGTACCAGGTGCCCTTGGTGCCCAAAATGGCCAGCTGGAAGTCGGTATCCACAGCGTCCAGCGGAATATCATAGCCGTACACTTCATCGCTGGTGCCGTCGGAATAGGTCACAGTATCGGTGGTGGGCTGCAGCCAGTCGCTCTCGTGGCTGGGGGCGTCCTCGGCAGTGCCCAGGTACAGGTTGACGATCTTTTTCGATGCCAGGCTGACATGGAAGGTCATTTTGCCATCGGCGACAGTCAGGGTGCCCTTGCCATCGCAGGCTTCGTTGGCGTGCACCATACTGCTGTCGGTTTCAAATTCGGCGGTATACACGCCGTCCGGCAGAGCAGCTTCGGCCTGGGGCTCTGCGGTGGGGGCGGTGGCTTCACTGCCGGCAGCCTCGGTGGCAGCGGGGGTGGAGTCAGCGGAAGAAGCGCCGGTTGCGGTGGAGCCGCAGCCAGCCAGCAGAGCGGCCAGCACCAGGGCGGCCACAGCGCCGGAAATTACACGATTTTGTTTCACTGGGTGTTACCTCGCATTGTAAAAAATTGAAATGATAGAATAAAATATAATAAGAAAGGATAACAGAAAATTACGTTGCAGGGGCGAGCATTGCCCGCCCGCGGTCATTTGCCCCGTGTATTGCCAACCCGGAAGAGTGTTGCAATGTTTTAGGGCAATACCGCATAATTCTAAGTGCCGATACGGCGAGCGAGGTGCGGCAGATGCTAAGCCAAAAGCGCAGATAATACTTTGTGTATTATCGAGCATTTTGGCAACGCAGATGCCGTGCCGCAGCCGCCGGAGCGGTGCTTAAGCCGTAAGGCGGGAATTGTGCGGTGTTGCCTTAGGTTGGCGGGGGCACTGCATGGTTTGGCGAAAGGGGGGGTAAAGATTCAAAGAAAAGCGTGGGGACGCGGCACAGCCGCAGCGCAGCCCCATTTTGGCGCACAGCGTTTCCCCCGGTCCGCACAAAACAAAAGCTGCCCGAAAAGACGTTGATCCTTCCGGGCAGTATGCATCATAAATCAGCCATTCAGGGAATCAATAGCGGCCTTGGTATGGTCAATGTAGATCTGCTGCACATCAGCAATTTCGCCCAGACCGGCAATCTGGGTATCCACGCTGTCAAAGCAGCCGGCGGCCTTGAACTGGCTCAGCCAGGAATCTGCGTCATCGCCAGCCATATCGTTGTTGGCATGGTCACCGGCAACCACCATCAGGGGGCGCAGGACAACCTTGGTGTAACCGGCTTCCTTGATCTTTTCGATCACAGCCTCGCAGGCGGTGTCTTCCGGCTCGCCCTCAACAGTGCCAATGAACACATTGTCATAGCCCAGGGTCTGCATGGTCATCTGCATCTGGCTGTAGCTGATCTTTGCGGTGTGGGAAGTGCCGTGGCCCATGAACACAAAAGCAGTGCCATCGGCGGCAGCAGCGGCGGTGTCATCATAACCAGCGGCGGCAACAGCCTCGGTGGTGATGGCAGTGGCAACAGCTTCCTTATCAGCGTTGATTTCGGTAGCGTCAGCGCCAACTTCGCCCAGCAGAGGCTCAGCAATGGCAACGCTTTCGAACTTATCCGCGTACTCGTTCACAGCTTCGCACATTTCGTCGTACTCAGCGCCGTGCATCAGGTGGGTAGGCTGAACAACCAGGTTCTTAACGCCGTTGGCAACAGCGCGGTCCAGAGCCTGCTTCATGTTATCGATTTTCTCGCCATCGCGGGCCTGCACATGGTTGATGATGATCTGTGCGGTGAAAGCGCGGCGGACGGACCAATCCGGGTAAGCGGCCTGCAGGGCATCCTCGATGCCCTTGATATCTGCCACGCGGCTGCTGTTGAAGGAGGTGCCAAAGCTGACGACCAGCAGTTCGTTTTCGCCGATCTCATCCCCATTGCGGGAATCGTCCAGGTTGGCATCGCCGGTATTGCGGCCAAAGTAGTCGGGGTCAGCGTTCTCGCCTTCCACCAGCTCTTTCTGGGTATCGGTCAGGGTGTCCCATGCCTGCTTGGCAGCTTCGCACTGGGCGTCGGTGTCATCGGTGCGCTCCTGCACATAGATGGCATCGATCAGGTCTGCACATTTCTTTGCGGCCACTTCGTCTGCATCTCCCTCGTCTGCGCTTTCAGCGGGTGTTTCGGTGCTTACAGCCTCGCTTTCGGCGGGGGCACTGCTGGCAGCCATGCTGTCAGATGCCGCACCACAGCCAGCCAGCAGGGCGGCGGCCAGAGCCAGTGCGGTCAGCACGGCAGCGGGCTTTTTCAGGTTGTTGTGTTTCATGTGTTTTGCTTCCTTTCTCCTATGGCAAATCTATTTGCTGAAAAACAGGTACAGGAAACAAAACCCAGGCGCAGCAGCTTTGCAGACAAAACTGCCACAAAAAAACGAGGGTCTTTCTGTGTGCAGAACGGCAACGCAAAAAGACCCCCGGATTTTCCATGAGCTTTTCAGGTACAACCAATTCCTCGTGATCTGGAGCAATGCTCCCGTACCAACAGCGGGCAGGTTTCCTGGCTGAAAGCTCAACGCCTGCCGCCGCCTTCCCAAGCAATGCTCAGTGACCGGTGCAAATGCACCCTGGCGGCAGGCTCCCTTATCACAGTGACGAGATCGTGCGGGATTTGCACCCGCTTCCCTTTTACCCTTTCCAGAGTGCCGGAAGGCTCAGCCGCCCGGCAAACAATGAAAGGCACCTGCTGTTTTATATTCAGTTTCTGACTCATTGTAGCACATTGCATCCAAAAGCGCAAGGTGCTGTTTGTATGTTCTGCCGAATTTTTTCGGCCTTCCTAGGCGTCCTTACAGCCGCCGATGCAAAATCTCACACAAGCGTTTCATATCCAGCGGCTTGGCGGCATGCTCGTTCCTACCGGCGGTTTTGGCCGGCTGCACATCCTTGGCAAAGGCGTTGGCCGTCATGGCAACAATGGGCACCTGCGCGGCATCGGTTTTGGGCAAAGAACGGATGGCCGCGGGGCGCGTTTTTGTATTTTGTCGGTTTACAACTTTAAATCGCTTGCAGTTGGCATGGCAGTGTGGTAAGCTAATATGGATTTAATATGGTAGCGGTTATCTATGCTGCCGTGCGGGCCGCTGCCTTTTCCCGCGCGGCAGCACAAATAAAAATGGGAGAAAACAATATAAGTTTATGCAGAATCGTGAACGGCTCGGAAGCCGGCTTGGCTTCATCATGCTGTCAGCCGGCTGCGCCATTGGCTGCGGCAATGTGTGGAAATTTCCCTGGATGTGCGGCCAGAACGGCGGCGGCAGTTTTATGCTGCTGTACATTATTTGTCTGGTCGTGCTGGGTCTGCCCGCCATGACGATGGAATTTTCCGTTGGGCGTGCAGCGCAGGCCAGCCCTATCCGCATGTACCAGAAGTTGGAAAAGCCCGGCTGCAAGTGGGGCATTTTCGGCATTGCCAGCCTGATTGGCAACATTGCCCTGATGGCATTTTACACCGTGGTGACCGGGTGGATCATCTATTATTTCATCAAGTTCCTTACCGGCCAAAACGCAGATTTCGGATTTACCCAGATGATTACGAACCCCACGGTGAATGTGGTGTTTTTGCTGGTGACCGTTGTGGTAGCATTTGCCATTTTAAGCTTTAACCTGCAGGGCGGGCTGGAGCGCATTACCAAATATATGATGCTGGCCCTGTTGGTGCTGATGCTGGTGCTGGCGGTGCACAGCCTGCCCCTGCCGGGCGCGGCAGAAGGCTTGAAATTTTACCTGGTGCCGGATTTTGGAAAGATCGATGGCAGCGTTGTGGTGGGCGCCATGAACCAGGCGTTCTTTACCCTTTCCGTTGGCATGGGCGGCATGGCGATTTTTGGCAGCTACATTGAAAAAGAACACTCCCTGATGGGGGAATCCGTCCACATTATTGTGCTGGATACTTTGGTTGCGGTGCTGGCCGGCATCATCATGTTCCCCGCCTGCTTTACCTATGGGCTGGAAGTGAACGCCGGGCCCAGCCTGCTGTTTGACACCATGGCTACCGTGTTCAACAACATGACCGGGGGCCGCTGGTGGGGCACGCTATTCTTTTTGTTCATGGTGTTTGCCGCACTTTCCACCGTGTTGGGCGTGTGCGAAAACATCCTTGCCATGGTGCGGGAGCTGACCGGGTTAAGCCGCCCCAAGGGCGCTTTGCTGTGTGGCGTGGGCATCTTTCTGTTGGCGCTGACCACCGCGCTGGGCTACAGTGTACTGCATTTCCAGCCGTTTGCCGCGGGCACGGCCTGGCTGGATCTGTGGGATTTCATTGTTTCCAATAACATTTTGCCGCTGGGTTCACTGGTATTGGCGCTGTTCTGCTGCAACTCTTTCGGTTGGGGGTGGGACGCTTTTGTTCAGGAGGCCAACACCGGCAAAGGCTTAAAAGTGCAGCCCTGGATGAAGCCGATCTTCCGCTTTGTGGTGCCCGCCGCCATTGCGTTCATTTATATTTACGGCATGGCAACTTTTGCATGGAATTGATCCCCCCGCTTTTTATAAAACCTAATCTTTCCCTGCAGGCAGTGTGGCGGCGTTCCGTCATTCTGCCTGCTTCTTTTTGCCCAATTTGGCGGGAATACCAAAATCTCCGTTTAACATTGCGCTTTCGCCACCCGGATGTTAAACTGTTAACAACAGTATACCGCGATAAACACATGTAAGGAGCACCCCCATGGACAACGTGAAAATTCTGGAAGTAAAACAGAGCATTTTTGCTTCCAATGATGAACAGGCCGCCCAGCTGCGGCAGAGCCTGAAAGAGAAAAAGATCTTTCTGCTGAATTTGATGAGCGCACCGGGCAGCGGCAAAACCACCACCCTGCGCAGCACCATTGCCGCGCTGAAAGATGAGCTGCGCATCGGTGTGATGGAAGCGGACATTGATTCCGATGTGGACGCCAAAGCCATTGCCGCTGCCGGGGCAAAAGCCATCCAGCTGCACACCGGCGGCATGTGCCACCTGGATGCCGAGATGACTCGCCAGGGGCTGGAGGGCCTTGGCCCCCAGGATGTGGACCTTGTGGTGCTGGAAAACGTGGGCAACTTGGTCTGCCCGGCAGAGTTTGACACCGGTGCGGTGAAAAACGCGATGATCCTATCCGTGCCCGAAGGGGACGATAAGCCATTGAAATACCCCCTGATGTTTCAGGTGTGCGACGTGGTTCTTATCAACAAAATTGACGTTTTGCCGTATTTTGATTTCGATATGGACAAATGCCGGGAATATATCGCCATGCGCAACCCCAACGCAAAGGTCATCCCCATCTGCGCCAAAACCGGCGAGGGCATTGCCGAATGGACCGATTGGCTGCAGGAGCAGGTGAAAGCGTGGCAGGCATAAGGGCACAGCAAACCCGGACCGCCTGCAAAGCAATGCAAACGAAGCAGAACATGCACAGAGCAATAAAAGGAGCAAGCCATGAGCGAACCGACCGCTTTCCCACTGGACGAAAGCAAGCTGCCGTTCAAGATCCCCAAGGACACAAAGCCGCGGGAAAAAATTATGAAGCTGGGGCAGATGATCACCGACCGTGTGCCCGCCAAGCTGCGCCGCCTGACGGTGGAGGACCCCGAATATTGGGGTCTGGCCAGCATTGTGACTGACGAAATGGCCGATGTTGCCCTGAAAATGAAGGTGCGCCAGCCAATGACCCTGCCGGAACTGGAAAAAGCCACCGGCAAACCCGCCAAAGAGCTGGAGCCCCTGCTGTATCAGATGAGCTGCGTTGGCCTGTTGGAATACAACTGGGAGAACCCCCGCCGCGAAAAACAGTACATTCTGCCCATGTTTGTGCCCGGCAGCGCCGAGTTCTTTAACATGAACAAACAGCAGATTGCCGACCACCCCGAAGTGACCGCCTTTTTTGAGCGGATGACCTTTTTGCCGCTGGAACACATTACCGCCATGGTGCCCCCAGGCGGCGCAGGCATTGGCATGCACGTGATCCCGGTCGAAAAAGCCATCGAGACCGAAAACCACTCGCTGGATATCGAACACATCTCCCACTGGCTGAAAAAATACCAGGGCAAGTATGCCGCCGGCCCCTGTTCCTGCCGTATGTCCCGCGCCGCCATGGGCGAAGGCTGCGGCGATGACCCGGATGACTGGTGCATCGGCGTGGGCGATATGGCGGACTATCTGGTGGAAACCAACAAGGGCCATTATGTGACCTATGACGAAGTGATGCGGATCTTGCAGAAAGCCGAGGACAACGGCTTTGTGCACCAGATCACCAACATTGACGGCGAGAACAAGATTTTTGCCATCTGCAACTGCAATGTCAACGTCTGCAACGCCCTGCGCACCAGCCAGCTGTTCAACACCCCCAACATGAGCCGCTCGGCTTACGTTGCCAAAGTGGAACCGCAAAACTGCGTTGCCTGTGGCCGCTGCGTGGAGTTCTGCCCCGCCGGTGCCGTTAAGCTGGGCCAGAAGCTGTGCACCAAAAACGGCCCGGTGCAGTACCCCAAGCAGGAACTGCCCGACACTGTAAAGTGGGGCCCCGAAAAATGGGCGGTGGACTACCGCGATAAAAACCGCATCAACTGCTATGATACCGGCACCGCCCCCTGCAAAACCGCCTGCCCCGCCCACATTGCGGTGCAGGGCTACCTGAAAATGGCCGCGCAGGGCCGCTACCGCGATGCACTGGCGCTGATCAAAAAGGAAAACCCCTTCCCCGCCGTGTGCGGGCGCATCTGCAACCGCCGGTGCGAGGATGCCTGCACCCGCGGCACCGTGGACCAGGCAGTGGCCATTGATGCCGTGAAAAAGTTTGTGGCCCAGCAGGACCTGAACGCCGCCCACCGCTATGTTCCGCCGGTGGTGCAGCCCTCTTTGCAGGGGCCGTGGCCGCAAAAAATTGCAATCATCGGCGGCGGCCCGGCCGGGCTTTCCTGCGCGTACTTCCTTGCGCTGCAGGGCTACCGCCCGACTGTATTTGAGAAAAACGAACACCCTGGCGGCATGCTGCGGTACGGCATCCCCAGCTTTAAGCTGGAAAAAGATGTGATTGATGCGGAAATTGACATCCTGCGGGAGCTGGGTGTTACCATCCGCTGCGGTGTGGAAGTTGGCAAGGACGTTACCCTTGCCCAGCTGCGCGCCCAGGGGTACAAGGCGTTCTATCTCGCCATCGGCTGCCAGGGCGGCCGCACAGCAGGGGTTCCCGGCGAGGACGCTGCGGGCATCCAGACCGCCGTTGCGCTGCTGCGCACTGTGGGCGGGGACGAAAGCCACAAAATGACCGGCAAAACCGTGGTGATCGGCGGCGGCAATGTTGCCATTGATGCCGCCCGCGTTGCCCTGCGCTGCGGGTCCAGCGATGTAACGATGGTCTGCCTGGAACCGCGGGAAAAGATGCCCGCTTCCGCTGAAGAGATCGCCGAGGCGGAGGAAGAGGGCGCTGCCATCCGCTGCGGGTACGGCCCCAAGGAATTTTTGACAAAGGACGGCCATGTGTGCGGCGTGGTGCTGAAAAGATGCACCGGCCTGTACGATGCCGAGGGCCGCTTTGCCCCCACCTATGATGAAAGCGTGACGATTACCCTGCCGTGTGACAATGTTGTGCTGAGCATTGGCCAGTGCATCCAGTGGGGCAACCTGCTGGATGGCGAAGCCGTGCAGCTTGGCCGCGGCCAGGGCGCTGTGGCCGATGCCATGACTTACCAGACTGCCCAGTCGGATATCTTTGTGGGCGGCGATGTGTACACCGGCCCGCGCTTTGCTATTGATGCGATTGCCGCAGGCAAGCAGGGCGCCATCTCCATCCACCGCTTTGTGCAGCCCAACACCAGCCTGACCATTGGCCGCAACCGCCGCGATTTTTATGAGCTGGATAAAACCAATCTGGCCCTTGGCGATTATGACCGCGCACCCCGCCAGGCAGCCGGAATGGATGATGCCATCGACGCGCACCGTTCTTTCCGGGATGCCCACCTGACCCTGACCGAAGCGCAGGTAAAAACCGAAACAGCCCGCTGCCTGGGCTGCGGTGCCAGCGTGGTGGACCCCAACAAGTGCATTGGCTGCGGCGTTTGCACCACCAAGTGTGAATTCGATGCCATCCACCTGCACCGCGACCTGCCCGAATGCAGCACCATGGTGCGGTCGGAAGATAAGTTCAAGGCCATTCTGCCTTACATGGTAAAGCGCGAAGTGAAGATCCGCTTTGGGAAAAAGGATAAGTAAATGCACGAACTTGGCATTGTGTTCCATATCATCCGCACGGTGGAGGATGTGGCCAAAGAAAACCACGTTGCCCGCATCCAGCGGGTAACACTGCAATTAGGCGAGGTTTCCGGCGTGGTGGAAAGCTACCTGCAGGACTGCTGGAAATGGGCCGCCGCCAAATCAGAGATTTTGCCCGGTGCCGCGCTGACCGTGGAGCAGATCCCCGCCATTACCCTGTGCGAAGACTGCGGCCAGCAGTACCCCACCGTGCCCCATGGCCGCACCTGCCCCCACTGCCAAAGCCCCCATACCCACCTGCTGCAGGGCAACGAGATGATGATCAAAGAAGTGGAAGCCGTGGAGCCGGAGACATCCGAAGCTTCCGGCTGAGAAAAAATCCCCGCACAGGCTGCGTTATGCGGCCTTGTGCGGGGATTTTTTTGTATTTGCGGGCGGGTTTATGCTATACTTGAAACTGGTATTGTGAAAGCGGAAAGGATGAACCATTCCCCATGCGGCAGATCGACTTTGAACACGGCGGCATTGCACAAAACATCTTGAAAGCAGCGCTGCCCATGTTGGTGGCGCAGGTGCTGAACCTGCTGTATAACATTGTGGACCGCATTTATATTGCGCGCATCCCGGATATCGGCACGGCGGCGCTGGGCGCGGTGGGGCTTTGCTTCCCCATTATTGTCATTATTACGGCGTTCAGCAATTTGTTCGGCAGCGGCGGCGCACCGTTGTTCGCCATCGCCCGCGGCAGCGGGGATAAGGCTCGTGCCGGGCTGATTTTGAACCTGGCCTGCACGCTGTTGTTGTGCTGCGCCGGTGTATTGATGGTCATTGGCCTGCTGTTTGCCCGGCCCATTCTGGTTTTATTCGGTGCTTCGCCGGAAGCATTGCAGTATGCGCTGCCGTACCTGATGCTGTACTTGCTGGGCACCTACCCTTCCATGCTCACAACAGGGCTGAACCCGTTCATCAATGCGCAGGGCTATGCCACAGCCGGTATGCTCAGCGTGGTGATCGGCGCAGCGGCCAACCTGGTGCTGGACCCGGTGTTTATCTTTGTGTTGGGCATGGGCATCCGCGGCGCGGCGGCTGCCACGGTGCTTTCGCAGCTGCTTTCGGCGGCGTTTGTGGTGTATTTTCTGCGCTGCAAGTCGGAATACCGCGTGCAGCCGCTGCCCTTGCGTCAGCTGCCCGCCAACAGGCGCTGCATCGGCGATATCGTCAGCCTTGGCACAGCGGGCTTCATCATGCAGCTGACCAACAGCGTGGTGACGATCTGCTGCAACAATGTGCTTTCCGTGACCGGCGGCGATGTGTACATCTCGGTCATGACGATCATTTCCAGCGTGCGCCAGATGGTGGAAACGCCGATTTATGCCATTACCGAGGGCTCTTCCCCCATTATCAGCTACAATTACGGCGCACGCCGCCCCCGCAAGGTGCTGCGCGCCGCCGTCTCCATGGCCCTGATGGCTTTGGTATACACCCTTACGATCTGGGCGGTCATTCTGTTGGCACCGCACTTCCTCATCTCCATTTTCAGCAGCGATCCCACCCTGCAGGCGGATACCATCCCCGCCATGAAGCTGTATTTTTCCACGTTTGGTTTTATGCTGCTGCAATATGTGGGCCAGACCGTGTTCAAATCGCTGAACAAGCGCCGCCACGCGGTGTTTTTCTCGCTGCTGCGCAAGGTCATCATTGTGGTGCCGCTCACCTACCTGCTGCCTTATGCTTTTGGCATGGGCACCGACGGCGTGTTTGCTGCGGAGCCGGTTTCCAACGTGATCGGCGGCAGTTTGTGCTTTATTGTAATGCTGATTACCGTTTTGCCGGAGCTGAAACGGATGGATCGGGAGGATGCGAAGACAGCAAAATAGCAGAGTTGGCCGTGCAAAGCCTTTTACAAAAGGTGCTTTGTGTAGGGGCCGGTTGGCGGGTCATTTCTTTGCCGTGTTTTTGTCGATATATCGTTTGTAAAGTATGTTTACTTTACGCTTTAGAAGTACGTACAAGCGCATATTCTTATTTTGTTTCAAACGGTTTTCCCACTTTCAATAAGCAGAAGAAATAAAGAAAAAACTCTCCATCGGCGGCCAGATATACGGGATCAAACCGGCATGGCCAGAGGGAGAGTTTTATTTTTATCTGGTAGTGTTATCGGGACAGCAAACATCGTCCCCTACAAACACTTTTCACGCTTGCGGCATGATAGAATGATATTGCCTTGCTCTTTTAGCCGTTTATTCCGCCACGGTTCTATCCAGCATGGCCGTTATCCCCTCCGCCAGCTGTTCGGCGGCCTGGGTTGTTGTCAGCTCTCCGTTGCTGCAGGCAGTCAATACGGCGGCGTACAAGCCGTCCGGCACAGCGGCCAGAGCCGGGCTTTCAAATGTGGGGTCAAGTGGGAAATCCACAAAAGCCATCATGCGGTTGTTGGCTTCCACCACCAGCGGGTTCACCAGGCCTGCCGCTGTGGCAGCCGCACGGCCAGTGACGGAATCCGGCAAACCGCAGGCAGTGCCCATGATGGAAGCACCCATATCCTCGTTCAGCAAAAAGTTGACCAGAATCGCCGCTTCTTTCGGGTGCTGGCAGCTGCTGTTGATGGCAAGGGCCAGATATACTTTAGAAAATCCGCCGTTGGCCTGCCCGCCAAAGGCGATCTCATCCCCTACCAAAAAGCCGCTGGCATTTTTTAACGCACTGCGGTAGGTTTCGGCGTCGGCATCCCAGGCAAAGGTACCGGCGTACTGGCCGTTCTGCCACATGGGGGTCTGGTCCAGCGTCCCGTTTGTCTGCTGGGCGGCAAGGGTGGGCATGACATGGTTTTCTTCCAGCGCCTGCAAAAATTCCAGCCCGGTTTTGATCTCGTCTGCCGAATATTGCAGCTGGCGATCCACCACCCACGCTTTGCCAGTGGTAGATTCCAGATAACTGACCATCAGGTTCATGCGGGCGGCTGCATCCATGGCCAGAGGGTAATATTCCTCCCCCAGCACCTCGCGGAAGGTGTTGCCTGCGGTCAGCAGCTCCTCATAGGTTTTGGGCGCATCGATCCCTGCCTGTTCAAAAGTGCAGGTGTTCCAATAAAAAATGCGGCCTGTCACCGACATTGGCACAGCCAGCAAAGCGCCATCCACTGTACAGGCATCCAGCGCACTCTGGCTGAACTGCTCCAGATCGATCACATCGCTATATTCGTTCAGGCCAACAAACTGGTCAGCATTTTGGCCCGGCCAGGTCCAGTCCACCTGCATCACATCGGCGGTTTGATCCTCGTCAGCGGTGGTGCCGTAGATGGTTTCTACAGTAATATATTGCAGTTTTGCCTCAAATGCCTGGATGGCCTGCTGGTAGGTTTCGGTGCGGGCATCGTCCCCCCACCAGCTCATGGTCAGGGTAACGGGTTCCGGCTGAGTGGATGCCTGTCCGGGGGCAGACTGCTGCGCCGTGCCGCAGGCGGCCAGCTGCAATGCCAGTGCGCCAACCAGCGCAAGGGCTGCGGCGTTTGCTGTTGTTTGGTTCATCGGGTTTCCTTTCTTGCAGTTGCCTGCAATGTGGATTTGCGGTTACCCCTATTATAGCGGATTCCAGTTTTTCTGTCACGGGTTGGGCGGATAATTTTGGGGGCAATTTTGCGGCATGGGAAAGGTTGGTATAAATTGTCAAGTTTGTAACGCCCCCGCCGTGGAGAAACCTTACCGCAGTACAAATATGCAATAACCCAATCCCCCTATGTAAGAGATAGCGTCCTTGGCCGCCCGACGGATAGCAAAAGGGCCGCAGGCGCTTTTGCTGCCTGCGGCCCTGCCCGTGGGCGGACGGAGCGCCCCGCGGGGATACTTTTGAATATTAACAGCGGCTTACGGCCGCCAAACAGGCATTTTGCCGCTGTATATCATCACTTTACCACAGTCACATTCTCGGTGTCCTGCCAGCAGAAATCCTGATCGAACCACGGGTCCATAGAGCTGTCTTTGCGGATAACGACGTCCTCGCAGCGGATGCTTTTGCCATGTACGCAGGTAAAGCCATTCACTTTTCCGGGAATCATGCCGGGCACCTCGCTGGGGCGCAGGTCCCAATGGTCAATGGGCCATGCGGTCTGCTTGCGGATGTCCACCCGGATGTGGCGGAACGAGATATCTTCCAGGCTGTTGCCCTCGCTTCCGTACAGGAAAATGCCGTTTTCGCCGCTGCAGTTAATGTTTTCAAAATGTACATTGCGGATATGCCCCGCCCTGTTGCCCTGTTTGCGGTCCACCGCCGTCACACAGATGGCTTCGGCTTCGCCCCACCACTGGTCAGAGAACATGCGGGTGTTGATGTGCAGGTTGGCAAAGGTCACGTTTTCAATGTTGCCGCCATCACGCAGCATCAGAGAGATGCCGCGGTTGGTGCGGGAGATAACGCAGTTGGTGACGGTAATATTGCGGAAGTCCGAAACGCTCTCGGTGCCAAACTTGATAGCGGCACTGGTGGAGGTCAGCGTGCAGTTGGAAACCACAATGTTCTCACACGGGCCAAGATATGCATTTTTCTCAGTGGTCTTGAACACGATGCAGTCATCGGCGGATTCAATATGGCAATTGTTGATGCGCACATTGCGGCAGTGGTCGGGATCAATGCCGTCGCAGTTGACCATTTTCAGGTTATTCAAAATGCGGATGCCATCGATCAGCACATCCTGGCAGCCCACCATATGCACGGTCCAGAACGCGCTGCGGGTCAGGGTGACTTCACGGATGGTCAGGTGCTGCACACCTTTCATCAGCAGCATGGGAATGCGCGGGTAATAGGTTCCCTCAATAAAGTTATGATCGATCTCGCCGTAAAAGTTTTCTTCGGAGCCATCGATTACGCCGCTGCCGCTGATGCAGACATCCTCGGCATCCTTAGCCATAATGAAATAATTCTTCGGCTCACCGTCATATTCGCAGTTTTCGTAAGAGGGCACTTTGAGCGATGTATCGCGGTAATGGTCGCGGTAGGCAGCTTCCACTTCCAAGAAGTCCTCTTTGTTTTCGCTGGCTTTCAGGCGGGAGCCGTGCTCCAGGTGCAGCTCCACATGGCTGTGCAGCAAAATGGAACCGCATTTGTAAATATGGCCGCCCGGCACCAGCACTCGGCCGCCGCCGGCTGCCGCGCAGGCATCAATGGCTTTCTGGATGGCAGGGCCATCATTTGTGGTGCCATCACCCACGGCACCATATTGCAAAATATCATAAATCATGATTGGCCTCCTTGGGGAGTATTCAGGGTGTACCAACAGAGCCGAAAGCCCGAATAATCTTCACAAGCAATCGTCATTTTGTTTTTAGATACACCTTAGAAGTCGTTTTTTATCAGCAGGAGGCACCAAATAAAAGCGGTGCGCAATGCTGATAAAACAGCTTCTTAAATTTCGCAGAGCTTACCCGGCTCTGCAACGCGCACCTTGCCATCGGCCACAAACCAGATGGGCTGTGCCGATGGGTTATACAGCCGCTTGCCGTCTGCACTTTCGCGCGTGCTGCGCAGCGCGGTCAGGTAATCTGCAATCTGGCCATTGGTGGCATACCAGATATCCTGTGCGCCGTGCAGCTTTTCTGCCAGCTGCTCCATCAGAGGCCAGGTGTTTTCGCGCTCAAATTCAAAGCTGTGGCCCCAGATATAAAACAGCGGCATTTTTTCATATCCCGGAACATGCAAAAACTTTTCTGCGCGTTCCAGCAGTTTATCATTGTGGTGGCAGGTGGGTTTCCAGCGCAGCAGCTCCTGCGGCAGGGCAAAACTTCCGGTGCTTTCCACCGTGCGGCTGTACTGGATGCCCATGGCGCACAGTGCTTCCACCTGTTCGGGGTAGTATTCGCCAAAGGCATAGCTCATGCCCTGCACAATACCGCCGGTCAGTTCTTCCAGCGTCAGGCGGTCCTGCCACACTTCCCGCAGCCATTCCGTCTGGTTCATCTGGCGCGGGTGGCGGTGGGTCACGCCATGGCAGGCAATTTCGTGCTCGGCGTACAGGGTAGGCAGCTCGGCCTTTTGCACATAGCCGTCCTTATCCAGGTTGCCGGAGTTCAGGTGGAAGGTTCCCTTGAAGCCCGCCTGGTTAAAAATTTCGATCAGGCGGCGGTCATATACCTGGCCGTCATCATAACTGAACGTAATGGCTTTGGCCAGCCCACCGGGATACAGGTATTCCATCGTCTTCGCTTCCTTATTATATAATGTTTATTGCGACGTCACCTGGGCGGGGTCTGCATCCGGCAGGTAGCGGGCCGTGCCCAGAATATTGCCATCCAGGTCGGTGGTAATGCGCAGGCCGGGGCCAGCGGTGAACACCTTGCGGCCATCCACAAAGGCTTCCGCCTCGTGACCACTGTTCACGATCTCCCAGCTGCGGCCGTTCAGGGCTTGGGTATAGCGGCATTCCAGCGGGCAGGTGCCCCACACCACGGTATCCCGCACCAGGCTTACGCCGTACATGCGGGCGGTGTATTCCAGCACCGAGAGCATAGCCGGGCCGTAAGCATCCTGCGGGGGCTGGCCAGGTTCACAGATGACCGAAGGTTCGCCGGTAAAGGGGTCATACTGCTGCACAAAGCGGCACTGGGGGCCAATGGCCTGCATCAGCTTTTGCCCCAGTTGGGGAATCAGCTCATACATGCCGTAATTTTCCAGCGCACGGATGGCACGCTGATAGGTCAGCGCTTCAGCCTGGCCGCTCCAGTTGTTGGTGGTCACGTTGCGGAACAGCGGGTCGTTGGCGGCCACGCTGGGCAGCGGCATTTTGGTCCAGAACTCCTGCGGGTTCAGCAGGTGCTCCTTGACAAAGCGCTCCGCCAAAGCATCCGGCAGGCTGTGCCAATACATGCAGCGCAGCGTGTTGTGGATCAGGGTGGGCATCTGGTTGTGGTTTTTGTCGCGGTCAAACATCGCGCCGCGGGCATCGTCCCACAGGTAGCTCACCATCTTGTCCTGCACGGCTTTGGCCTTGGCGGCCCACTGGGCCTGTGCCTCGGCATCGCCGCTGATTCGTGCAATTTCCGCCAATGTTTCGCGGCAGGCATATGAGTAGCTCATCACATCCATCGAGGCAATGGGCACCGCTGTGCAGCCTTGGGGCGGGGTTTCCTCCTCCCACGGGTCGGGGGCATCGGCGTAACGCATGGCGTGGTCTTCGCCGGTATCGTACTTGCACCAAGTCTCCAGGCAGCCGTCCCCATCGGAATCGCGTACACGCCACAGGTAGGCGTCAAACGCTTCCAGCGTTTTGGCCAACTGGGCCAGGTATTCGGCATCCTTACCGCCCAGATAGTAAAGATCCAGCGCCGGTTCCGGGAAGCAGAAGCCCTGGAACTTGTTGAACTGCGGCACCACTTTGCCATCAATCACCGCAATGCTGCCGGGAATCCGCCCGTCCGCACGCTGGTGACGCATAAACATCAGGCTGTTGTTCAGGCCGGTGGCAAAATCACGGCTGGCATACATTGCGCCGCCCATGGGCTGGGTTTCCAGCCAGATTTTTTCATAGCCGCCGCCCTCAACCAGAACGGGGTCGCCGCCAAAGTTTTTAATGTTCAGGCGGCACTTTTCTTCCGCCTGTTTGACCAGTTGGGAAAGCAGCGGGTCTTTGGTTTCAAACCGGACGCCGGTGTTTGCCTGCATCATGGGAGTTCACCTTTCAAAATGTACGTTCAGATAATCAAAATCGGCATGGTTATGCAGCCCTGCCATATCGTGGGCATACACACCCACATGCGCCCCGGTAAAACCGCGGCAGTGCTCGTCCGTCAAAATATCGGTGGGGCAGGCCGGGCCGATGGACTGCCACTCCCCCTGCGGCTGGCGGTAATAGAACTGCGCCATGCCGCCGTCCGGGGTGGTGGTCAGCTTAAAGTCCAGCGTGCCATCCGGCACGGGAACAGGGTCGCACACATCTTCCACCACACCAGTATCGCTTTTTAACAGTTCCAGCACCGGGGTACCATCCTCGGCGCAGGTCTTGCCCAGCAGGTAGAAGTTCATGCTGTCATAACAGTAGGTAAAACCGGCCATCTGCTCCGGGCAGACGGGGGCAAAGTCCATGCGGGTCTCGGCCTGCATTTCGTGCTCCTGCTGGCGGCGGGCCACCAGGGTGACATGGTGCAGCGAGTTCATGGATTCCTGCCCGGTCAGCCGCAGCCAGCCGGGGCGGACGGTCAGGTTCACACAATCGCCCAGCGGGGTGCGCGGCGTGGCATAGCCGGGGGCAAGGGCCGGAACGTCAAAGTCATCCTGTTCCGCCATTGCGGGCAGCTCCACTTCTGGCAAATCTTTTGGGGCGGGCACGGCGTTTTGGGCAATTTTTCCGCCGCAGGCCAGCCGCGGCCAGCCATCCTGCCAGGTAATTTTTTGCAGCGCTGTTTCGCGCCCCAGCAGGCTGCCGCGGGCAGAGTTCGGGCGGGAGCACAGGTGTGCCATGTACCATTCACCGTTCTGCGTTTCCACAAAGGAACCGTGGCCGCATTTCTGGATGGCGGTCAGATCGTTCTGATCCGAAGTCAGCAGCGGATTGTCCGGCATTGTCTCATAGGGGCCGAACACGTTGTCCGACCGCGCAATTGTGACACAATGGGAGTACCCAGTACCACCTTCGGCCACAACCAGATAGTACCAGCTGCCAATGTGATAGATGCGGGGACCTTCGGTGCAGCCGATGCCGGAGCCGCTGTATACCTTGCGGCGTTCGCCCAGCAGGGCGCCGGTTTCGGGGTTCATCTGCTGCACCAGCACGCCTTTGAAGCCGTTGACCATATTGACCAGGTAGCACTTACCGTCGGTATCATGCAGCAGCGAAGGGTCGAATCCGATGCTGTTCAAGTACACCGGCTGGCTCCACGGCCCTGTGATGGAAGCGGCACGGCTCATATAGTTATGGGTGTTGTACCAACGGCCCTTTTTGGTGGTCACGTTGGTGACAAGCAGGTAGTAATACTGCCCATCCCAGCTCAGGTCCGGGGCCCAGATACCGCCGGAGTTGGGGTCCCCCCGCAGGTCCATCTGGCCGGGTTCGCGCAGCGGGCTTGGCAGCTGCTCCCAGTGGGCCAGGTCTTTGGAATGGTACAGGTTGACACAGGGCCACCATTCAAAGGTGGATGTGGCAATGTAATAATCGTCCCCGGTGCGGATCATGCAGGGGTCCGGGCAAAAGCCGCGCAGGATGGGGTTCTGGATGGTTTTCATACAAACATCAGCCTTTCAGGCCGCTGGTGCCAATGCCCTGAACCAGATAGCGGTTGAAGAACAGGAAGATCAGGAACACGGGGATCAGCGAAAGGGTAGACATAGCAAACATTGCGCCGTAGTCCGTGGTGGAAGCAGAGTCTGCAAACAGTTTGATGGCGATAGATACCGTATAGGACTGCGGGCGGCTCAAGTAAAGCAGGGGGCCCATGTAGTCGTCCCACTTCCAGTAGAACTGAATAATAACAGTGGTTACGATGGAGGGTTTCATCAGCGGCAGGATGATGCGGCTGTAAATCTGGTATTTGCTGCAGCCGTCAATGGTAGCGGCTTCGTCCAGATCCTTGGGGATGCCCTGCATAAACTGCATCATCTGATAGATGAAGAACGCCTGGCCGCAGAAGTAAGGCAGGATCAGGGGCACATAGCCGGGAACCAGACCCAGACGGTAGTAAATCAGGTACTGAGGAATCATGATGACCTGGGTGGGCAGCATCATGGTGACCAGCATGCAGGTGAACCAGAACTTGCGGCCGCGGAACCGCACACGGGACAGAGCATAGGCCACCAGAGAGGAACTGATGACGGTGCCGAAGGTTGCAATGACCGTGATGAAGATGGAGTTTGTAAAGAAGGTTGCGAAGGTGGTGCCGCCAAAGCCTTTCCAGCCGGTGGCATAGTTTGTCAGCTTCAGTTCTTTCGGGATCAGGGACAGGGTGCCGCGCAGGATCTCGGCGTTGCCCTTGAACGAGCCGCTGATCATCCACAATACGGGATAAACCATCATAAAGCCGAACAAAACGACAAATGCGTGATACAGTACTTTGGTGACTGCTTTTCTGTTATGCATAACCGTACTCTCCTTCCCTGCTTAGTTTGCTTCGCTGAACACCCAGAACTTGGATGTTTTGAAGATGATGAACGTGATAAGGCCCATAACCACCAGCATAAACCAGGACATGGCGCAGGCATAACCCATATCATTGTACTTGAAGGCCTGGTTGTAAACGTACAGGGCGTACAGCATGGTGCTGTTGTTGGGGCCGCCGTTGGTGATGATCATAGCCTGGGTGAATGCCATGAAAGCAGAGATGGTCTGCATAATCAGGTTATACAGAATGATGGGAGACAGGCAGGGCAGCGTGATGCGAAAGAAGCTCTGGTATCCACGTGCGCCGTCGATCCTGGCAGCTTCATAATAGCTGACGGGGATTTCTTTTAAGCCAGCGGCAAAAATAATCATCGAAGAGCCAAACTGCCAGACGGACATCAAAATCAGCGGGTAAAGCGCCAGTTTCTGGTTGCCGAACCAGTTGATGGTGCTCATGTCCATGTTGGCCAGCACGCTGTTGAACAGACCTTTGCGGGCAAACAGCTGTTTCCACACCAGGGCAACGGCCACACTGCCGCCAACCAGGGATGGCAGGTAGTACAGTGAACGGTAGAACGTAACCATGCGGCTGGGCCGGGTGAGCAGGTACGCCACCAGCAAAGCGAAAGTCAGCTTGAGCGGCACAGAGATCAAAACGTATTTTAAGGTGATGGCCAGAGATTTCAGGAAAACCTCGTCCTGGAACAGGCGCAGGAAGTTCTTGAACCCGATAAATGCTGCGGTTTTGGAGCCGAGCGAGTAGTTGGTGAATGCATAATAAAAGGAAATGCACACCGGAATCAGGGAAAAGCAGACAAAACCAAAGATAAACGGGAACGCAAACACATGGCCGACGGTATTATCTTTGTTCATGAACCTTTTCAGTGCCGAGGTGGAAGTTTGACCTTTCACGAAAGAATACCTCCCTTTCAAAAAAGGGCGGGCACAGCCCTTTCTTCCTGACCGTGCCCGCCCGGAGCATTATGAATTTGTGTTAAAATTTACTCAGTGAACAGTGCAGCTGCATCGTCATAGGTCTTCTGGGCAGCTTCTTCTGCGGTGATCTGGCCGTCAACAACCTGCTGGATGTAGTTGCGGTAGTTATCAACAACCTCGTCCTGGCCGTCGGGGCTCAGCACGTTGACCTTGTCCGGCATCTTGAACTTAGAAACCTTGTCCATAAAGTCGTACATGATCTGCTGGCCTTCGGTAGCGTTGGCAGACAGGGTCTCACGAACGGTAGCGTTTACAGGAATGCCGCGCTCGCCCTGCAGGATGTTGTTGCAGTCGGGGTCATTTTCGAACCAGCTGATGAACTTAGCAGCTTCTTCTTTCTGCTGGCTGTCCTGAGAGACGCAGAGCATCTGAGAGGACTGGATGACAGCGCCGGAAGGGCCATCGCTGGTGATGCGGGGCAGAGTTGCCAGCTTGAGGGTGCGGCCCTGCTCCTGGCAGACGTTGTACATGGTCGGGAACTGGTTGGCAGCAACCCAAGCCATTGCAGCTTCGCCGGTTACCAAGAAGTCGTTTTCGATGTTGGTGATCTCAGCGGAAGCACCGGCATCGGGGTAAACCTCGTTTTTGATGGAGTCAGCACGCATCTGGATGTAGGGGGTCAGCATCTGGGGGTCATCAAAGCCCATGCCGGTCAGATCCAGGTTAAAGAAGCTGTACTGGCCAACATCGCCATACTGTGCAACGTAAACGGAGCAGCCAGCGATGAATTCAGAGGTCAGCATGGAGGAGCAGCCGTAAACGCCAAGCTTTTCATGGATGGTGTTGGCAGCGTTTGCGTAGTCATCCCAGGTCCAGGTATCGGTGGGCTCGGCAACGCCGGCTTCAGCGAACATGTCGGGATCGTAAGCAATGCCGTAAGAGTTCAGGCCGTTGGAGATACCCAGCTGATGGCCCTCAGTATCCTGGGTGGTCTTCAGGTTGGCATCGCCGATGCCGGAAACATCCACAACACCGGAAGCGATGTAGTCATCCAGCGGATAGATCTTGTCCATGTACATGGGGAAGTTGCCGCCCAGCTGGAAAATATCCCACACCTGGTCAGAAGCAACCAGGGTCTTGAGCTTGGTGAAATAGTCATCAAAGGAGTAATACTCGTACTCGATCTTTACGTTCGGGTGCAGGGATTCATACAGCTCGATGGCCTTGATGGTGCGGTCATGGCGGTCCTGAGAACCCCACCATGCCATGCGCAGGTCAACTTCTTCGTCGCCGGTGGAAGCAGCGTCTGCAGTAGAGGATGCAGTGCTTTCGGCAGTGGAGGAAGCGGTGCTTTCAGCGGCGGAGGAAGAGGCGGTGCTGCCGCCGCAGGCTGCCAGGCTTACGCACATAGCGGCGGCCATTGTGGCTGCAATAATTTTCTTTTTCATATGGTGTTCTCCTTAATGTCAAGCAGTGGAACGGCGGCTGGGCAAGCGATGAACCAGCTTTGCCGTTAACATTTTTTATTCAGGCGGTGTGCACCCCGTCTTTCTTTCAACACTGTCATTATACCTGCTGGAAAGCACCGAAAATACTAAAAAAATATGCAGTTTTTGCTACAAAACACAGTTTTCTTGACTTTTCCCAAAAACAGTGTATTATATATATCCATAATACATAAACACATTTTCGCCAATTTATGCACAATGCTAAAAGTTACAACTTTATGAAAGGACGTCTTTGCCAATGAGTCCCGAACGCGAACCGATGGAGAACGACTCCAACTCCCGCACGGCGGAAGAATTGGAGCAGCAAACTGTTGATGTTTATGTAGAGCGTGCTCTGCACGGCCCGGTGTTCCGCATGTCTTACGAGCACACCCACACTTATTGCGAAATTTTTTACCTGAAAAGCGGCACCTGCACCTACACCGTCAACCAGGGCCAGTGGCATCTGGAAGCGGGCGACCTGTTTATTGTGGCTGCGGGCGACCCCCACAGCACCCGCTACGAGGGCAAAACCAGCTGCGAGCGCATTATCGTGTTCTGTAAATCAGATGTACTTGCCGGCATGATGCGTGGCGACCCGACCGAAGTACAGCAGGCGCTGGAGCGTTCCTGTAAGGTGATCCTGAACGCCGAGACCCGCACGATGGTAGAAGCTCTTTTGGACCAGATGCTGCTGGAAAACGACCTGCCGCGCAAATATTCGGAGCAGGTGCTGGAGCTGGAATCGCTGCATCTGGTGCTGCTTTTGCTGCGGAATGGCATTTTCAGCCATGAAACCATGTCTCCCAAAGAGGGCTACAGCGCCGACATTGAGCGCGCGCTGAAATACATTGCGCTGAATTACCAGCAGCCCTTAACGCTGGAAGAAGTGGCCGGATACTGCAACCTGAGCCCCACCTATTTTTCCCGCAAGTTCAGGCTGATCACCGGGCAGACGTTCAAAGAGCATGTGAATTACATCCGGCTGCGCCAGGCCACCCAGATGCTGTTGATGACAGATAACTCCATCACCAAAATTGCCATGCTGTGCGGCTTTGGCAGCAGCAACTATTTCAAGGATCTGTTCCGCGCCAGCACCGGGCGTTCCCCCCGTGAATACAGAAAGCACTCCGGGCTGCCCATCCACCCCCACCTGCGGGATAACGGGTAACGCACGGAGTGCCGTAACCAAACCGTATTTTATTGTGCAGTTATTCCAGCGTCATGCCATATTTATCAAAAATGCGGTTGAACAAAAAGGCGTTGCAGTAGCTCGCCAGCCCCGGCGCCACCAGCAGCACCGGCCAGAATACAAAAACGCCCACGGCAAAAAATGCTACGGTGACCATCAGTGCGGCCAGAACAGGCATTACATTGCGCAGTGCCATGGCAATGCCCATCTTGAACAGCGCGCCGATGGTGTTATCGCACCGGGCAACCAGCGGGAACAGCATGGTGATAAACAGCGCCCAGCAGGCCAGCAGCACTACGCTGGTAAAAAACATTGCCCCCGCAAGCACCGAACTGGTCTGCAGGCAGATCACCAGATCCAGTACCAGAAGGATGCCAACCGTCAAGTACCCCACCCACAGCGCGGTTGCCTGCTTGAGGTTCTGCTTAAAAGAATGGAAAAACGCGGGAATGAGCTGGCCTTCCTGCCCGCGGGCCATCTTTAAGGTAACGTAATACAGCGCCGTTGTGGCCGCACCCGCCGTTACCACCGGCAGGCAGCAGAGATACCACAGGCAGGACAAAAGGAAAAAATCCGCCAAATTGCCGATAAACTTCCAGATTGGATTTTCGAGACTGAAAAATTTCATGATGTGCCCTTCCTGTTGTTGGCTGCATGGTCAGGGGGGCTCCCCTGCCGCTTGCGGCCATTTTTACTTTTGTAGGGCATGGTACCACAAAAAAAGAGCGCCTGCAAGACCCGGCAGGAAGAAAGGCTGAAAAAATTTGGCGGCATGTTCAGCAGGAAGCGCTATCAAAAAAGTCTGCAATAAAGGCTGCTGCCTGCTTTCCCACGGTGTTATAGGCGCTCTGGTGGTATAAAAAACATTGTTGATTCTGCGTTTCAAACACCTATGTAAAGAGATTTTGACGGTGGTTGGAAAGTAAACTTGATCGTATTTTTGCGGAAATGTGTTATAAAGAATATACAGAAGAAAGGAAGAAATGCGATGTACATAAGTAAACGACTAAAAGAACTGAGAACCGTAAGCGGTTTTAGCCAAGAAAAACTTGCGGAGCTCCTCGATGTTTCAAGGCAAACAATTTCAAGTTGGGAAAATGAAAGGAGCTATCCTGATGTTCACAATCTAATTATGCTCTGCGACATTTATTCCGTTTCTTTGGATGACCTTATGAAAGGAGATATAGAAACGATGAAAAAAGAAGTGGCCAACACAACTCTAAATAAATCCCCCCAAGATGCAATACAACTGATCCAAAGCGGCCTGGTTATGATTATAGGACTGCTTATTGCGGTAACTGGTCTTATCATTACGCTAAATGGTGGAAGTACCCTATGGGGATACGGATTGATGATTATTGGTGCTGCCCTTGCTTGCTTCTTTGCCTTTTATGCTGATTATCTAAAACGCAAAAATAAGATACGGACATATAAGGAATTGAGTGATTTTTACGATTATTCCATGAAGTTACTAAATCAAGACAATCATTAGGAAGCAAAAACTATGGAATTATTTGTTAGGGCAATACCGCATAATTCTAAGTACCGATACGGCGAGCGAGGTGCGGCAGATGTAAGCCAAAAGCGCAGATAATACTGGATGCTGCAAAGGTGAGCGCCGCCAGTGGCGGAAACAGCGAACCGAAGCAGGGGCAGCGGTCGCAGAGTGCGAGGGGCTTTTGCCCCCGAAGCACGATGCGGGTACCGCAACCCGACATTATCGAGCATTTTGGCAACGCAGATGCCGTGCCGCAGCCGCCGGAGCGGTGCTTAAGCCGTCAGGCGGGAATTGTGCGGTGTTGCCTTAGCAAAAACAGCACCGCCGCCCGGGTTTTTCCCTTTGGGCAGCGGTGCCGTTTTTGTTTATGCTATTGTTGAGTTACGGGGCAAAGCCTGCGATCAGATCAGGCCCATCAGGCTGGGCAGACCCAGAGACAGTGCCGGGATATAGGTAACAGCCAGCAGGGCCAGCACCAATGCGACAAAGTACGGGATCAGCTTGGAAGTGACCTGCTCGATGGAAACATGGCCAATGCCGCAGCCGACAAACAGAACGGAGCCAACCGGCGGGGTGATGTTGCCCAGGCACATGTTGAAGATGAGCATAACGCCGAACTGGATCTCGGTCATGCCAAAGCTGGTAGCGATAGGCAGGAAGATCGGGGTAAAGATCAGGATGGCCGGGGTGATATCCATGAACATGCCGATCACCAGCAGGATGATGTTCATCAGCAGGAAGATGATGTACTTGTTGCTGGTCAGACTCATCAGGCCGTTGGAGATGGCTGCCGGGATGCCGGAGTAAGCCATAACAAAGGACATAGCGGAGGAAGCGGAGATCAGGAACAGGATGATACCGGAAGTTTTGGCGGAATCCAGCAGGATCTTCAAGAAGCTCTTGAAAGTGATGCTCTTGTAGACGATGGAGAGGATCAGACAGTACAGAACTGCGATGCCAGCGCCCTCGGTAGCGGTGAAGATACCGGAAACGATACCGCCGATAACGATGACGATGAGCAGCAGAGAGGGCACAGCGTCCCAAATGGTCTTGCCGATGCTCTTGCTCTTATCATAACCGGTAGCTTTCATGCCTGCCTTTTTGGCGCCGACAAAGGCAACCAGCATGCAGCACAGGCCCATCAGGATGCCGGGAACGTAACCAGCCATGAACAGGGTGGAGATGGAAACACCGCCAGCAACGGTGGAGTAAACAATGAATGCGGAGGTGGGCGGGATCAGCAGGCCGGTGGGGGCGGAAGCAATGTTGGCTGCTGCAGAGTAAGCGGGGTCATAGCCGTTTTCTTCCTCAATGGGGCTGATGCAACCGCCCATGGCGGAAGCAGCAGCAACGGAGGAACCGGACAGTGCGCCGAACAGCATGTTGCCCAGGATGTTGGCCTGTGCCATGGAGCCGGGGATCTTGCCAACGAACAGCTGGGCAAAGTTGACCAGGCGCTTGGCAATACCGCCGTTGTTCATGATGTTGCCAGCCAGGATGAAGAGGGGCACAGCCAGCAGAGAGAAAGACTCAACGCCGGAGTTCATCTTCTGCATGGTAATAAAGGTGATCTGGTCCCAGGACAGGGTGGACATGGCGGTTACAATGGAAGAAACCACGATGCTGATGGAGATGGGCACGCCCAAAAACAGCAGCACGCCGAACACAGCAAAAAGGATAACGGTTGTCAGTGTAATGCTCATTGTTCTGTGCCCTCCTTAGCAGTCAACTTTTTCGCCGGTGATATCTTCATAAATGTTGATGATCTGGGCGATGATGATGAAAATGCCGGAAATCGGAGCGATGGAGTACACCAGACTGCGGGGGATGCCCAGCAGAGCGGAGAATTCACGGCTGGCAGAAACAGCCAGCTTGAAGCCGCCGATGGTGATGACGAAGATCGCCAGCAGCAGGATCAGGCTGTCGATGGCAACCAGCAGAGCAGTGTGGGCTTTGCCGGTGAATTTATCGCGCACCAGCGTCAGGGACATATGCTCGCGGGTGGAGAATGCGTAAGCTGCACCGATAAAGCCGGTCCAGATCAGGCTGTAGCGCACCAGTTCCTCCGTAAAGGCAACGGGGCTGTTGAGGACATAACGGGAGAACACCTGGATGAGAACCAGAATGGTCATGAAAGACAGCAGAACGGCGCAGGCAATGCTGAGGAACTTATCCATCCAGAACTTTACTTTACCCAAAAACTGTTTCATGTTTTATTCCCCCTCTCGTGCAGCTTCAATCGTATCCATCAGGGTCTTAACGCCGGGATACTGTTCTTCGTATGCTTCGATCATGGGCTGGGTTGCTTCGCGGAAAGCTTCCTTGTCTACATCGTAAACAAACTCAACGCCCATGGTTTCCTGTGCTTCTTTTACAGCTTCTTCAATGGCCGTATCCCACATGACCTTATGGGCCTCGGTGGAGTTGTGGGCAGCTTCCAGAATGATCTCCTGATCTTCCGGGGAGATCTGCTTCCATACCTTTTCGCTCATGATCAGAACATCGGGGATCATGGCGTGCTGGTCAACGGAGTAGACCTTGCACACTTCGCCGTGCTTGCCGGTGGTCAGTGCGGTTTCGTTGTTTTCGGTGCCGTCAATGATGCCGGTCTGCAGGGAGGTATACACATCGCCGTAAGACATGGCAACGGGAATGCCGCCCAGATAGTTCATCATATCGGTCTGGGACTTCATGTCCTGCACGCGGATCTTCAGGCCCTTCAGGTCAGCCGGGGTGCGGATGGCTTTGTCTTTGGTGTAGAAAGAGCGGGCGCCGGAGGTGTAATAGGTCAGGGTAACAAAGCCGTCATCGCCGGTAGAGAGGAAGAAATCCTGCATCTGCTGGGAGTCCATGACATGGTAGAAATCCTCGGTATCATTAAAGATGTAAGGCAGGCCGAATGCGTTGTAGGCTTCGTTGTACGTTGCCAGACCGGGGGCAGAAACCTTGGTCATGGCGATAACGCCTGCCTGCAGCTGCTCCAGGTTCTCGTTTTCGCTGCCGAGCTGGCCGTTGGGGAAGATCTTGACCTGGACGCGGCCATCGGTCTTTTCGTTCACTTCCTCAGCAAACTGGGTCATGGCAATGTGGACGGTGTGGGCCTCGGACAGGCCGTGGGCCAGCGTCAGAACCAGTGGGTTTTCTGCGCTGTAGCTGGTGTCAGCCGTGGTGCCGGATGCGCCGCAGCCGGCCATCAGCCCGGCGCACAGCACAGCAGCCGTTGCCAGCGCTGCAATCTTTTTGAACATTTTGTTTCCTCCTTCTATTTTGTATCGCGTTTTACGGCGCGTTACATACCAATCAGATCAAACTGCTCAAACGAGACCATGACCTCATGGTCCTTTTTGGGGTTGGGGTACTTGACCTGCACGCTCTTCAGGCGCTGGCTGTAGTACCAGCCGCTCTCGGCTTCCTCAAACTTGCGGCGGTGCAGGAAGTGCGGCAGCTCCTTGCCGTCCAGCTGCACATAGAACGGGGATTTTTCGCGGTGGATCATATCCAGATACATGCTTTCCACAGCGGTATCGTAATCGCCCTCGTTGGTAAAGTGAACGTAAGTCTTTACGCCTGCGGTCACGGCAATGCGGGTCTTGAGGTAAGCGCCCTTCAGGTACTCATTGGTGCAGCCGTCATCCTCGTACAGAACAAACTCGGAATCCACATCCGGTGCCATCAGGATCTCCAGCTCAGTGGTCTTTTCGGTCATCAGGTTGTGCAGGCGGTTGCCGCTCATGGGCAGGATAGCACCGCTGCGCACAAACAGCGGAATGCTGGAAATATCGACCGGTACTTCGATCGTCTGGCCGGGAGCGTACTCCTCGCGGGTGTAGAAGTTGTAGAAGCGCTCGTTTTCGTTCTCGGTCTTGGGCAGGTAGACAGGGCGCACGGTCTGGCCCTTTTCCACAACGTTGGCAACCAGCAGAGAATCGCCAAACATGAAGTCAACGCCCTCATCATAGGTGGCGGGGTCGTTCTGGAACACGGCGAAGGTGGGCTGCCAGATCGGCAGGCCGCTTTCGTGGGCGCGCACCATCAGGGAATACAGCATCGGGCTGAGCTTATAGCGGAAGTTGATGGCATCGCGGATGTACTGCTTTTTATCACTGAACATCCAGGGCTCGGTCACGGTGTTGTCGGTGTTGGTGGAGTGGATGGAGAAGCGCGGCTGGAAGATGCCGTTCTGCACCCAGCGCACGAACAGCTCGGCCTCCGGTGCGGGGCCATAGAAGCCGCCGATATCGCAGCCGTGGTTGGAAACACCGCACAGAGCCATGCCCAGGATGGTGGCAATGTTGTATTTCAGGGTATCCCAGTGGGTCAGGTTATCGCCTGCCCAAACCTGGGCGTAGCGCTGGATGCCGGCATGGCCGGAACGGCAGACAGAGAAGGGACGGCAGTTGGGGTCGTACTCTTCAATGGCTTCGTTGGAAAGCTGGCACATCAGGTTGCTCATCACCGGCTTCATGGTGCCGATGGTGCTGCCCTTGCCTTCAAAGTAAACCTTGGCGTCCTTGTCCACCATGCTGTCATACTCGCAGTTGTCGTTCCACAGGGAGCGGCAGCCGTAACGCAGCAGGGCGTCCTTGATGTACTGTTTCCAGTGTTCGCGGGTGGACTGCTTGGTAAAGTCCACAAACAGGCCGGGGCCGCCCCACCAGGTGCCCACCGCCAGGCCGTCCACACCGGCGTTGTCATCGGATGCAGGCAGGAACATATCCTTTGCCTTCATCTCTTCCAACAGGGGGTGAACCAGCAGCATGCCGGGTTTGATGTTGGGCGAAACGATAATGCCGCGCTTGACCATCTGGGCAAACCAGTCAGCGGGGTCCTTAAAGCGCTTGTTGTTCCAGGTGAAGGTGCAGCGCTTGATGCCCTGCTCGGTTTCCACGGCGCAGTAGCCGGAGGAAAGCTGGAAGCCGTCCACGGGGATGTCCTCCTCATGGGTGGTATCAATGAATTCCAGCACAGCGTCATCGCTGTTTTCCGGCAATTCGGGGTAGTACATGGAGCTGCCCAGATAGCCCAGCGCTGCTTTGGGCAGCATGACGGACTTGCCGGTCAGATCGGTGTAACGCTCAATGATATCGCGGATGGAGGGGCCTGCGATCAGGAAGAGATCCACATCCCCGGCATCGGTGCGGTAGGTGGAGTAACGGTGCCAGTAGTTACGCTTTTCGCGGCCCATATTGAAATCGCATTCAGCGGTGTTGTGGTAGAAGTAACCAACTGCCTGTTTGGTACCGCGGTTCAGCTTGATGTAGAACGGAATGTGTTTGTACAGGGAATCGGTCTCCTTGGCATTGTAGCCCATGGCATCGCCGGGGGCCATATTCATGTACTTTTCAGCCTTGTTGATCTCGCCGGATTTTTCGCCAAAGCCATAGAAGCAGTCGTCGGCTTCGATCTGGGAAGTGTGCATGCGGCGGTGGTTGGAATCCTCACGATAAGCAAGGTCGGGAATATCTGCATGCAGCAGGCTGCCATCTTTATCGTATACCATGATACGGAAGGGTGCCTTTTCCACAACCACCTTCAGGCGGCTGCCCTGGATCACGGCCTGCTTGTCGCCATCGGTCAGTTCGGCAGCGGCGGTCTGCACGCGCTTGCGGCAGTCCTTCATCAGCTCGTCCGTGCGGGAGTCCCAGGCGGTCATGGTCAGACTGTAGGACGCTTCGTCCCAATCCCCATCAAAACCGGCGCGGATACGCAGAATATCGTCCGTCAAAAACCAGATGCGGATTTCCACCGCATTGGTGGAAACCGAGAAGCAGTTTTCCAGCTTTTTGACCGGACCTGCCGTGTAGCAAACTTTCATGTACAAGCTCCTTCCCTTTTCTGTTTCATGTATTTGTCCGTTTTTTTGGCCTGCTTAAAAATTACGGTCACGCACTTTCTGCTCGTCAGTGGGCATATTGAACAGAAACCGCCATTCCTTTCCCCATAATCCATAGCAGCCTTTTATTTCATCCCTATCATATCAAAGTTCGTTTATTTTTTCCTCACATTTTGTAGCCTAAATATTGCAAAATGTGATATGGTCGAAGTTGAAGGCCGAATAGGCGGTGGGACGGAGGTGGGATTGGGGATTTGGATTGGATGAGGTTGGCACATCTTCAGCACTGCCTGTTTCCTGCAGTTCTGGCTTTTCCTTTTATATTATAAGCCGCAACCTGTCCACACCCAGCGTAACCGGGACGTATCCTTTTCTGTACTGTGCAGCCATTTCCGTATTTCTTACTCCGGTTCCTTCACACCGGTGTATGCCGGTACGGATGATGTTCGGCAGTACAAATGCCTGTTCATTTGAACTGCTCAAAAGATGTAACTTTTTCGTGTACGACTCCCCATGTTTCTTGACGGGATGAGCCATTCAGGATATGCTATGAGCAGTTGGATTGCTCAGTCATTATGATACGCACCTCAAATGCCTTCGCCATAGACTTGCGCAATTTGATGGCGCAAGCTTTTTGTGGACAGGAGTGATCACCAAAACGACGTTTGGAGAGAAATTCAAGGCTGAACGGGAGAAGCGGAAGCTGACCCAGCAGGAAGTAGCCGATGCACTGGGGATCAACAGACGTATGATTACCCGGTACGAGAACGGCATTTCCTTTCCGCGCACCAAAGGCGCTTACAGAAAAATCGCGGATTTGAAAAGATGCTCAATGATCTCAAGGCACAAGCCGCTTACGAGGCGGATGAGATGGAACGCCTCAAAGCCGAAGGTCGAGAGAAGTCCGCGACGTATCGGCAGTTTTTCGGGAACCGGCTCTTTTATAAGCAGCTGCTGAACACCTAGAAATACGGCTTAATGGACTAAGCGCATCCGGAAGAGAATGGAGAAAGACAGGTGATGTTATGAACTGGATCAATGAATTGTCGTGGTTATGGGAAACACTTGGCATTGCGCTTATTGCTGCGGCTGTCTGCGTAGCTTGCGCCGCTCTGATCTGCAAAGCAGCGAAGAAGAAAACCAACAAAAAGGTGTTGGCTGTCATTGGTGCTACAGCGTTTGTGGGCGCGATTCTGGCGGTCATTCTGATTGCCCGGACACCGATGCCGATTTGATTAGACAGGAGGCTTTTACTATGGATAAGGAAAAATATTCGATCATATTCAGCAGCTTGACCGGCAACACAAAAAAACTTGCTGATACAATTCGCGCGGTGCTTCCGGCAGAAGACTGTGACTATTTCGGTGCGCCGAAAGCGGAAGAACTGCACTCCGAAATACTCTATATTGGGTTCTGGACGGATAAGGGCAACGCGGACAGTGCAACCTTGGAACTACTGTCAAAGCTGAGAGACAAAAAGGTTTTTCTATTCGGGACGGCGGGCTTTGGCGGCAGCGAGGCATATTTTCAGAAGATCCTTGAGCATGTTAAGCAGTCTGTTGGCCCAAGCAACTCCGTGTTCGGAGAGTATATGTGCCAGGGCAAAATGCCGCAGTCGGTACGGGATCGTTATATGAAAATGAAGACACAGCCGGAGCATCCGGCAAACATTGACGCTCTGATTGAGAACTTTGACCGTGCCCTCTCCCATCCGGATGAGGACGATTTGGAGAGACTGAGGAAAATCGTTTTGGATCGACAATAGAACAGGGGGATTCCTTAGGCAATACCGCACAATTCCCGCCTTACGGCTTAAGCACCGCTCCGGCGGCTGCGGCACGGCATCTGCGTTGCCCCGCTCGCCGTATCGGCACTTAGAATTATGCGGTATTGCCCTTGTGTTATGTCGCTCCAAATCGTCAGAAACGACATCACAAAAATGGGCGTTGACGCCGTGGGCATTGCATAACCATTATTCCCTTTTATGAAATAAATTAAAAAAGAACACTGCTTTTGAACCGCGGCGCAGGTGCGCCGCTCAAAAATTGGTGCGCTATCGAAAAATGCAGGCGGCAACCTTTTATCATCAAGTACCATAAAAGAACTGCTGCAAGCACTGCAAGCAGTTTTTATTCAGTCCTGCATTTTACAAATCATTCTACTGAAAATTCTACTATTTCATCATAAAAACTTTCTAAAATCCTGTCGGACGCTGTGGTACAATAAACCTATCATAAAATAACATTCCGCACCACAAACCACAACAAGACAGGAGATTTGCCATGCGTAACGTAGTTTCCCTGAACGAAAACTGGACCCTGACCTTCCCCAAGGGCGAACGCCCGGCTGAAGCGGTTACCCTGCCCCACACCTGGAACGCGGTGGATGGCATGGACGGCAACGGCAGCTATCTGCGCACCACCGGTGTTTACACCCGCACCTTTACTGCGCCCAAGCAGCCTTTGGCCGGCGGCCGCACCTATATTGAAGTTCTGGCCGCAGCCCTTTCCGCTACCGTCAAGGTCAACGGAACGGTTGCCACCACCCACGAGGGCGGTTACTCCATTTTCCGCGCTGATGTGACGGATTTGTGCCATGACGGCGAGAACGAGCTGACCATTGAAGTCAGCAACGAAGATACGCCGTCCATGTATCCCTCTTCCGCCGACTTCACGTTCTATGGCGGCTTGTACCGCGGCGTCAACCTGATCAGCGTGCCCAACACCCACTTTGACCTGGATTATTTCGGCGGCCCCGGTATTAAAGTTACCCCAAAACCGGCAGCGGACGGCGGCGCCACGTTCGAAATCAAAAGCTATGTGACCAACCCGGACGAAAACTTTACCGTGCAGTACAGCATTGAAGATCCCTATGGATTTGAGGTTGCTTCCGCCACCCGCCCGGCTGATAACACCGCCGTTACCCTGTATGTGCCTGATGCTGAGCTGTGGAGCATGGACGAGCCCAACCTGTACACCGTAATTGCCCGCCTGCAGCGCTGCAATGAATCCTATGACGATCTGTACGTCAATGTTGGTGTGCGCAGCTACACCGTCACCCCGGACGGCGGCTTTTCCATCAATGGCGTGCCCACCCCGCTGCGCGGTGTTTCCCGCCATCAGGATCGCTTGTACAAAGGCAACGCTCTGAGCATTGACGACCATTACGAGGATGCCCAGATGATCAAGGAAGTCGGTGCCAACACCATTCGTCTGGCCCACTACCAGCACAGTCAGGATTTCTATAACGCCTGCGACTCCATCGGTTTTGCCGTTTGGGCCGAGATTCCGTTCATCAGCGTGTTCAAACCCGGCGAGGATGCCCACGCACACTGCCGCCGCGAGATGACCGAGCTGATCATCCAGAACTACAACCACCCGTCCATCATGTTCTGGGGCATTTCCAACGAAATTTTGATTGGCGGCATCAGCCAGGAGCTGGTGGAACGCCACCACGACCTGCAGAAGCTGTGTAAGGAGCTGGATCCCACCCGTTCCACCACCATTGCCCATGTTTCGCACACCCCGACCGACGGCCCCATGCACCACATCACCGACCTGGAAAGCTACAACCACTACTTTGGCTGGTATGGCGGCAAGATTGAGGACAATGGTCCCTGGCTGGACAAGTTTCACGCCGAGCACCCCGATATCTGCCTTGGCGTTTCGGAATACGGCTGCGAAGGCATCATCAACTGGCACAGCAGCACCCCCCAGTGCAAGGATTATACCGAGGAATACCAGGCCGTATACCATGAATATATGGCACAGGCTTTTGAGGATCGTCCCTGGATCTGGGCCAGCCATGTATGGAACATGTTCGACTTTGGCTGCGCAGCCCGCAACGAGGGCGGCGTGGCAGGCCGCAACAATAAGGGCCTTGTTACCATTGACCGCAAAACCCGCAAGGACAGCTTCTACCTGTACCAGGCATACTGGACCAAAGACCCGATGGTGCACATCAACGGCCGCCGCTATGCCCAGCGCGCCGGGGAAACCACCGAAGTCAAGGTTTACTCCAATCAGGACTGCGTGACCCTGTACCTGAACGGCAAGGAAGTTGGCACCCAGCAGGCCCACCGCGTGTTCCACTTTACCGTGGCACTGGCCGAGGGCTTTAACACCCTGCTGGCCGTGGCCGGTTCCGCCAAGGATTCCATCACGCTGGAAAAGGTAGAGAAAGAGCCCGCCTGCTACACCCTGCCGGAGTTCAATGAGCGCCAGGAGGGCGTTGCCAACTGGTTTAAGCAGATGGGCAGCCTGGATCTGGAATCCCCGATGGAATTCCCCGAAGGGTACTATACTATCAAGGACTCTATGGCAGAGCTGGCCAAGAACGAGGAAGCTTTTGCCATTGTTGCCAAGGCCGTAAAGCTGGTCACCAACTTTGACCTGAAACCCGGCCAAGGGATGTGGAGCATGATGAGCGGCATGAGCCCCGAACACATGAGCGGCATGATCTCCACCGACCTGCTGGGGGATAAATTCCTGCCCAGCCTGAACGCCCAGCTGATCAAGATTAAAAAGTAATCCCCTGCCTTTTTAACCCCATAAAGGCAGACGGAACAGCAAGCAAAAACGCCAGAGCAGCACCCGGTAAGGGTTGCTGCTCTGGCGTTTTTATTCGCGTATTATTGTTATTTTTGTCGCTGTTAATTCTTTTTCTTCCTGTGCGTCCGGTTTTGCGGTAAAAAAGTGTTTCACCTTTTCTGCCCCGGCTGCATCCATAGGGTACTGGGCTTTGATGCGCCCATCCTCAAAACGCAAAATTGCCGTGCAGCAGGTCAGCAGCAAATCGCACTGGCTATGGCGCATCCGATAGAACGCTTTTATGCTTTTCCCTCTCGCCCGCTTATTTGGCGCAGGTCAAATCGCTTGCCTTGGCCGCATAATCAAACAGGCCATCGTTCTTTTCTTCCAGTGCCTTGATCATGTGATAGGTATACTCGTTATACGGCGTGGGAATGCCAAGTTCCTGCCCCATCCGCATCAGCGCACCGGAGAACATGTCAATTTCGGTGTGCCGCCCGGCATCCAGATCCTGTAACGTGGAATAGCGCGTTGCAGGTGGGACCAGGCTGCCATGGCGGGAACTTGCATCCACCTTGCTCAAATCAATGCCCTTTGCCACGGCAATGGCCTCCAGCTCATGGCACAAACCATCGCTGATGGCTTTCATGTGGGCACTGCTCTGGTAACAGCCAACGCCCGCGCCCAAAATGGCCTGCGGCAGATTGTTGCAGACATTCAGGCGGAACTTGCTCCAGATTTCTTCCTTAATATACGGGGTAACGCGGAAATGAATGCCCGTACCGGCAAGCAATGCTTCCACCGCCTGCACGCGCTCGCTTTTCAGCGGTGCGGCAAGCTCGCCATAGATAATGCCGATGGTGGTTTCGGGGTTGAAGTGGTAGCCGTCGGCTTCCTTGTGGGAGGCCACCTTGATGAGGGAGGGCAGAACATGTTCCGCACCGATTTTGGCGGCGATGATTTCCTCACTGTCCACACCGTTCATCAGGCTCATCACGGTGGTGTTGGGGCCAACGGCGGCGGCAATGCCGTCCAGTGCGCCGGGCAGCGCACCGTATTTCAGTGCAACCACCAATAGATCCACGCCGTTTGCTTCCTGCGGGGTCCAAACCTGCGGGCGGTAGGTGGTGCCGTTGATGGTGATTCCCTGTTGTTTCAGCCGTTCGGCACGCGGGCCTTCGGCAATTACAGCAAGGCGAATATCCTTGCGGGAGCTGAGTCCCCAGATGACATAAGAGCCGACTGCACCGGCCCCCAGAACAGCAACAGATTTGATTTGCATGTTTCCCTTTCCCCTTTCGCCTGCAGTACTTTTTCTATTTCCGCGGGTAATCGTTGTATTTCTTTGGGGCTATTGTACCATAAAGGAACGCTTTGGTTCAATTACTGCTCCATCGTATAGCTGACCTGATACTGGCCGGAGCCCACTTGGGCGGTAGGGCATCCGTTTTGTTCCGCAAAGGTCAGGCCGTCCGTTTCCAGCAGCTTGGCACCGGGTTCCAGACAGATTTTTGCCGCCGCATTGGGTGGAATTGCCGCCGTAACGGTGATTTTCCCGTCATCAGCTTGCCACCGCAGGGCATAGCGGCCAAAGGGGGTCTGGTGCCAGGCCTGGGCCCAGCGCAGCCCGCCACCGGGGCGCGGGGCCAGCCGTGCGGCGCAAAAACCTGCCGTGCCCGGCTGCTGGCCAATACCGGCGCACTCGCCGTACAGCCATGCCCCCACCGCGCCGTATGCGTAATGGTTGAAAGAGTTCATCCCCGCGGACCACATCGTGCCGTCCGGGCGGCGGCCATCCCAGTGTTCCCACACAGTGGTGGCCCCCTGCAGCACCTGATACAGCCAGCCAGGGTAATCTTTTTTCAACATCAGGTCATACGCTTGCTGCCAGCAGCCATTCTGGCTGAGCGCCGCGCAGAAATACGGTGTGCCCAAAAAGCCGGTAACCAAATGCCCGTTTTGTTGTTCCAACAGTTCCAGCAGGCGCTGGATCGTTTTCTGCTTCCACTTTTGCGGGGTCAGGCCAAAGCGCAGGGCCAGAATATGGGCTGTCTGGGTCTGGGCGGTCATTGCACCATCCAGAGTAAAAAAGTTTGCGGCAAAATCTTGGGCTGCCTGGCGGTGAACCCCCGCGTAAAGCTCTGCATCCTGCCGGTTGCCCAGTACCTCCGCCGCCAGCGCCAGCAGCTGGGCCGAAAGCGCATAGTACGCCTGGCTGGTCAGCGCCGTGGGGGTTGCGCCAAAATAACTGCCCGGTTCGGCGTCCAGCGCCACCCAGTCGCCCAGCTGCATCTTGAAATCAAACAGACCGTTTTGGGTGTTGGCGCGCATAAAATCCACCCAGCGCTTCATGCTGGGGTACTGGCTGCGCAGAATGGTATCGTCACCATACATCTGGTACAGCACCCAGGGGATCACAGTCGCGGCATCGCCCCAGCCGGAAGCGCCATATGGGCAGTTTTTCATCAGCCAGTTGGCCTCGGTGTGGGTTTCCTCAATATTGGGCACCACATTGGCCACGCCGCCGTCCGGCAGCTGGTCCACGGCAAGGTCTTTCAGCCACTTGCTGTAAAAAGTCCAGGTATCGGCCAGCCAGCAGGCGGTCTCGCAAAAAATCTGTGCATCGCCGGTCCAGCCAAGGCGTTCATCGCGTTGGGGGCAATCGGTGGGCACATCCAAAAAGTTGCTTTTCAGCCCCCACAAAATGTTATGGTTCAACTGGTTCACCAGCGGTTCGGAACAGGTAAACTCCCCCGCCGGCTGCATGGCGCTGTGCAGCACGCAGGCGGTAAAATTGGCCGGTTCCGGTTTTCCCGGCCACTGCACCACCAGCGCATAGCGGAATCCCATATAGGTAAACTGCGGCTGCCAGGTCACCGTTTGGCTGCGGGCAAAGGTATATTGCATGGTGGTGCGGGCTTTGCGCAGGTTGGCCAGGTAGGGGTTGCCATCGGCGTCCAGCTCCTCAAAGCAGCGCAGTTCAGCCGCCTGCCCGGCTGTACCCTGCACGGTAATTTCCACCCGGCCCGCCATGTTCTGGCCAAAATCCACCACTGTGCTGCCATCCGGCGCGGTAAACACCCGCTGCGCCGGGATGCGCTGCTGCACGCATACCTTGCCTGCGGCCTGGGCGGCCAGTTTGGCGGCAGGGTACGGCACGGTGTGCACGGCGTGCCAGCGGCCTGCGGGGGTGTTTTCCGGCGTTTCGCATTCGGCCCAGTGGGGCAGTTCCAGCGCGGCATCGTATGCTTCTCCGTGGTAAATCTCTGAGAATATCACAGGTGCCTTCGTTCCCTGCCATGCTGGGCCGGTGTTCACGGTTTCACGGGTGCCATCGGCATACACAAGGGTCAACTGCATGGCAAAGGCGGTGGTATCGCCATAGTTGTTGCGGGAGCGGGTCAGGCCCATCACACCCTTGTACCACCCGGCCCCCAGCATTGCCCCGGCCATATTGAGGCCGGGGTGCAGCATGGCAGTGACCTCATAGGTCTGGTAGAGCAGGCGGCGGTTATAGCTTGTCCAGCCGGGGGTCATCTCATCGGTGCTGACCTTTTGGCCGTTGAGATAAACATTATACAGCCCCAGCGCCGTGGTGCAGGCATATGCGGCCCGCAGCCCCGGCTTTACGGTGAACGCCGCGCGCACCATTGTACCGGCGGAGGATTTCCTGCAGGTTTCGGGGGATTCCGCGCTCACAAACTCGGCTTTCCACTCGGCTGCCGGGTCCAGCAGGGCGGTGATGAACACCGCCGGTTCGCTCCACAGGGTCTGCTGGGGGCCAGCAGCGGTATCGGCCCAAACCTGCACACGGGCGTAATATTTTTGCAGCGATTGCAGCGTCAGGCCCGCCGCGTGCACCGCGGTGGAGTTTCCGGTTTCACAGGTTTCATCGTACAGCAACGCGGCAAAATCCGCGGTCAGGGCAACTTGCAGGCGGTACTGCGTCTGGCGGATGTTCCGGCAGTTCCCTTCTAGCTGCCAGCCGAACACGGGGGTATGGTCCAGCCCAACGGGGGTCCGCTCATGGTCAAACCAGAGGCCGGTCACAGTCAGCATGGTTCACTCCCCCTTTTGCGCCATATACTGGGCAAACAACGCCAGCTTGGCGTACAGATCATCCAGGATCAGACGGCTGTCGATCCCCTTATACACCCGGATGGGCCGATTGCGGCCGATGGCGGCATAAGTCTGGTCCGCCGTTACATAGGGCGCGGGCACCCAGTCAAACTGGAAGCGGTGTTCATACAGCAGCAGGCCGGGGGCGGGGTTATCGCCCAAAACCCAGCTTTCGCCCGTGCGGAACGCGCTGGCGCGGGATTCCGGCGTTTGGCTGTAAGCCACCAGCTGGTCAAACAGGTAGCGGCCCACGGCTCCCTGGGGGCGCACACGGTATTCCAGTTCCGCCATACTGACCGGCATCATCTCGTACACATTTTTGGGCACCTGCCACACCGGTATGGTGCTGCCAAACACCACGTTGACGGCGTTGACATCATTGCCCAGGTTGAACTCCGGCCCGCCCACAGGGTACGGTGCGCCGCCGATCCAGATTGCGGTCAGCCGGCCCGCAATGCGGGGTTCCTGCAAATAGGCGCTGGCCAAATCGGTCAGTGGGCCAAGCAGCAGCACAAACAGCGGGCGGGTATCCTCTTTCATCGCTTCACGGATGATCAGCTTCGCGCCTTCACTGGGCACCGGGGTAGCGGCATCCGGCAAAGCGTGGGGCGCACCGTGCAGCACCGGAACCGTCAGCTGCATCAGGACCGTCAAGTCTTTCAGACCCTGCCAGCTTTTCTGCATTCCGTTGGGGTCGCGGGTGCCAAAGTGGGCGGCCACCACGCCGACATTATCAAACTTGGGGCTCAACAGTGCCTGCACAACAGCAAACGGATCGTCCGCTTCGTTGCAAAGGTCGGTATCGGTAATTACACGCACCATTTTTTCTTCCGGCACGGGGAAGTTGTAGTGGGTACAGGTCATGCTTTCCTCCTATTTTATGTTCCGGGTGCTGCGGCTTGCAGTGGGGGGCAGCAGCCCGTTTTTTATTAAAGGCAATACCGTATAATTCTAAGTGCCGATACGGCGAGCGAGGTGCGGCAGATGCCAAGCCAAAATGCTCGATAATACTTTGTGTATTATCGAGCATTTTGGCAACGCAGATGCCGTGCCGCAGCTGCCGGAGCGGTGCTTAAGCCGTAAGGCGGGAATTGTGCGGTGTTGCCTAAAGTGTCGCGCATCTTCTACACAAAAAAGGGGCGGCTCTGTGTGAACCGCCCTGTTTTATGTTAGGGTGTATCTGAAAAGTCGAAAATATCGTCTATTTCTACAAACACAGCCGGATTTTACATTAAAAAGCCTTGGAATCCACAAAGGATTCCTGCGGTTCTTTGCCTTACATCCTGCTTGTGTTTGCGAAGTATCCGTCATTTTCTTGGGCAATACCGCATAATTCCAAGTGCCGATACGGCGAGCGAGGTGCGGCAGATGCTAAGCCAAAAGCGCAGATAATACTTTGTGTATTATCGAGCATTTTGGCAACGCAGATGCCGTGCCGCAGCTGCCGGAGCGGTGCTTAAGCCGCAAGGCGGGAATTGTGCGGTGTTGCCCTTGGTTTTCAGATACGCCTTAGCCCACCAAAAAGGCCGCAAACTTTTTGTGCAGTTCTTCCTCGCTCAGGGTTGGGCTGTCCACCGTCAGTTCGCGCGCCAGGTTCAGGGCAAAAATACCCATGATGGATTTTGCATCCACGCAGTAGCGTCCGGAATGCAGGTCCACATCTCCGGGCACAGTGGCCGCAATGCGGTTAAACTCTTTCACTTCACCAATGCTGTTCAGCCGGATGGTAACACTTGCCATTGCCAGTTTGCTCTCCTTTTTGCCGCGGGCATCTGCGGTGTTCTGCCGCCAAAAGCCCGGCTAAAATGTAATGTTCAGCTGCTTGATGCAGGCAGCATCCCCTTTGGTGCCGCCGCGGGCGTACAGGGCCAGGCGCGCGCCGGTCCAGGTTGCCTTGGCAACGGGTTGGGCTCCCCCCAGCGGCACTGCGGTGCCATCTGCTGCCAGCAGGGCATACTGCACCTGCTTGGCAGCAGTTATTTTCATTGTAACGGTTATTTCATCCGTGTCAACCATTTTTTCGGCAAGGATCGTTTCTTCTGCATCGCCGGTGGGGGCAAGGTCTTTCACCATGCCCTGTACCAACTGCACGGTGCAGCCCTGCGCGGTGCGGCAGAGCTCAATGGCGGAATATTTCTGCCCCATCACGCTAAGCCCTACTTTAGCTCCGGCGCCGCACCCGGCCAGGCCAAGGGTAACGTTTGCGGTAAAATCCGCTGCAGGCAGCATCTGACTGAGCACATTGGGCTGCCGCCACAAACTTCCGCTGGCCCCGCAAACCAGATGCAGTGCATCCCCCGCCACCGGGCGCAGCCAGGCTTCGGGCTGGGGGTTGGCCTGCCATTGCCATTGCAGGCCGGGCTTGCCGTTTGTAAAGCTGTCCCCTATTTGCAGGCCGGGACCAGCTTCACCTTTGGGGCAGTCCCACTCGGTCACCGGCTCGCCGATGCCATCGCCGTTTTGTTCCAGGCCGATGAACGGCCAATCGCTGTGCCAGCACATAGGCTGCAGGTGTACCACGCGGCCCAGTTCAAACCGGTCCTGGAAATGCAGGAACCAATCGCTGCCGTCCGGCGCTGTGACCCACGCGCCCTGGTGGGGGCCGTTGATGGAGCTGGCCCCCTGGTGCATGACGATTTTTTCCTCATACGGGCCGTACACATTGCGGGCGCGCAGCACGGTCTGCCAGCCGTATTCCACACCGCCTGCCGGGATAAAGATGTAATACCAGCCGTTGCGCTTGTACATTTTGGGGCCTTCGGCGGTGGGCTGGCTCAGGGTGCCATCAAACACGATGGGGCCGTCCTCCACCACTTCCAGCGTTTCGGGATCCAGGCGGGAAAGCTGGATCTTGTGCTTAATGCCGCAGCGGCTTTTGGCAAAGGCGTGGGCCATATACACGCTGCCGTCATCGTCCCACAGGGGGCAGGGATCGATCCACCCGCTGGCGGATTTTACGCAGTGCAGCGCACTCCAGGGGCCGGCGGGGTCGGTGGCTTCGGTGTAAAAAATGCCCTCGTCCGGCAGGGGAATGAATGCATAGAACCTGCCCGCATGGTAGCGCAGCGCCGGGGCCCAGGTGCCGCAGCCATGGGCGGGCTGGGCATAGCGGTCAAACGGCAGACGCTCCACGCAGTTGCCGATGCGCTCCCAGTGGACAAGATCCTTGCTGTGCAGCACCGGCACGCCGGGCAGGTAGGTAAAGCTGGAAGAGATCAGGTAATAGTCCTCCCCCACGCGGATGGCGTCGGGGTCACTGAAATCCATGGGCAGCACCGGGTTCTGGTAGCAACCATTTTTGATATCGGTCACATAACGGTCCATTGCTTTTATCCTTTCTTGTGTTCGATTTCCAGCAGCAGCTCACATGCAGCTTCCAGCACGCAGGCGGAAGCCCACAGATTGTGGCTGAACCAGCTGCTGAACGGTCTGCCATCACTGAAGCGCTCCACATCCAGCCCATCGCTGGGGCACCAGCGTTCCGACAAAATGCCGTAACGGCCATAGCCGGTGGCTGCGGGGTACAGTTCCAGGCATTGCAGCATCCAGGCGGCAGAATCCGCCGCGCGGCTGGCGTAATAGCCGTCACCCGTCACCCGTGCCAGATAGCGCAGGTCCGTGTCAATAATAACCCCCATGGGGTGGATATGCGGGTTGGAAACCGAGGTAACGGCGCCGCCGCAGGCGGACCACCCCTGGTTCAGCGGGGTGTGCTCCGGGTAGGTCTTGTAGCCATAGCGCCACAGGAACTCGTACCCGGCGCTGTCTTTCATATATTGCAGGAATTCGGCCTTGCCGGTCTGCTCATACAGCAGGCGGCTGCCGCGCATGAAGGCCAGGTTGCCCTCCTCATCCACGGCTTTCCAGGTGTCCATGGGGGTACCGTAACAGTTCAGGTCCTTGACAAAGGTATGGTAGTAATCCAGCGCTTTTTCGGCGGAGTGCAGGCAGCGTTCTTCGCCGGTCAGGCGGTAGAGGTAAACCAGCGCCGGGGCAAACCAGCAGCCCGCAAAGCCGCTCCAATCCAGCACTTTGCGTTCCTGGGTGGAGTAAGTATAGCCGAAAGCGCCGTCTGCGCGCTGCAAATCCATGACGGTATGCAGCACCTTTTGGGCTGCATCCATCCATTTGGCCGGGCAGGGTTTGCCGTTTTGGTGCAGATAATCCATCGTTTTGGTCAGGTAGTGGACGGCGCTGCCCACTGTATAGGCACAGTGGCAGTCTTTGACCAGGCCGTACCCGGTCCACCAGCCGTTCACCTGGCTGCCCGCGGCATTGGGGGCCATCAGGTCGTTCAGCAGGCCGGAATTTTCGTTATACGCATCGGCAATGCGGTCAAACAGCTGTTCGCCACTCATGGCCGCGGCCAGCGGCGCTTCGGCATCCGCGCCAAGGGCATCGCGGCAGAGCACCAGCGGATAGGCCAGCACGCCGCCACCCGTCCAGCCGATCTCCGTCACCAGCCGCCAGGGGCGCATCTCGGTCTCCCTGGGCGGGCGGCAACAGCGGTTGGTATACTCCCCCGCCGCCGCGTCAAAGTTCTGGTAGGCAAAGGTGTCCAGCATACCCTGCACGGCCTGGCGCAGGGTATTGCGGGGGACGGCGCGGTCCTGGTGGCGGGCGTATTCCTGCCGGATGATCTCATGCAGCTCGGTTCGCGGGCCGCTGCGCAGGTAGATCCTGCCGCTGGTCTGCGCCTTGCAGGCCATGCTGCGGGTGGACGGCGCCGGGGTGGAGCGGTTTTTGAAGGTGGTGGGGTCGTTGGTGTACCCCAGGCTGATGCCGAACGCATCCGGCAAAGCGGCAAACACACCGTTGCGGATGATCCCGGCCTCGCTTTCGCTGTAGGGTTCCACCGCAGCGGCGGCCACTCCGCCGTCCCAGCAGAGGGCGGCGAACGGCATGGCGGCGCGGTCCGCACGGAATTCCCACAGCGGCGCACAGAACGCCACCTCGTGGTGGTCCTTCGTCAGCAATGGAAATTCGCCGGGTTTGGCTTCCGCGGCGTGGTTATCGCCGTAAATATTGCAGGGGATCACATGGAAATAATCGCTCTGCCCCGGCACAGCCAGCCACATGCGCAGCTGGGTGGGGTTGGGCGCATCCATTTGCAGGGTGTAGCACAGCGTATCGCCAGCGGGGGTGAACTGCGCACTGTAATGCGCACCGTTCAGCGTCCAGTCAAAGCCGGACTGTGTGCAGGCAGTTTCCGGCACCGGCACCCAGGCATCCTCGATCCGGCAGGCAAAGCTGACGTTTAATGTTTGGGAATTCAGATCCAGTTTCATTATGATACCTCAACAAAAAATGCGGGCCGGGCAGTGCCGGCCCGCAACGGGTCAATGATTTTTAGGAGGAACAAACAAAAAAGAGGAAAACGAAAATCAGCCTTTCAGGCCGGAGGTTGCAATGCCTTCCACAAAATATTTCTGTGCGGCAAAGAAGAGGAGAACCAGCGGCAGAACCGCCACGCAGGCCATGGCCATAACGCGGCCCCACACCACAACACTTTCCGCGTCAACGGAAAGGCGCAGCGCCAGCGAGATGGTGTATTTTTTGACCGAGTTGATGAAGATCAAGGAGTTGAAGTAATCGTTATAGGTCCACAGGAACTGGAACAGGCCAGCGGAGAAGAGGGCCGGCTTCATCAGCGGCAGCAGGATCTGCCAGAAGATGCGGAAGGTGCCACAGCCATCAATGCAGGCGGATTCGTCCAGATCGCGGGGGATGCCGCGCATGAACTGGATGAGCTGATAGATGAAGAATGGGTAGCAGGCCAGCAGGGCGGGCACCCAGAATGGCATGTAGGAATCGACCCAGCCGAACTTGTTGAACAGAACGTAACGCGGGATGATGATGACCGAGTTGGGAAGCATCAGGGTGGCGATCAGGATGGCAAACAGCTGCTTTTTGAACGGGAAGTTGAACCGTGCAAAGCCATAGGCAACCAGCGCACTGGAAGCGATGGTCAGCAGCGTGGTGGGGATGACCATGATAAAGGAGTTGATGAAATAGGTTGCATAGGTATAAATACCGGCGCTTTTCCAGCCGTCAATAAAGTTCTGGAAGCTGAAGCTTTTGGGCAGCAGTGCAATGGAGCCAAAAATTTCATCGTTGGTTTTGAACGCGGCCGAAATCATCCATGCAATGGGGAACAGCAGCACGCAGCCAATCAGGATGATGACCAGATAGGTCAGCACCAGGTTCAGGGTCTTTTTTTGTTGTTTTGTCATAATGCTCACGCGCCCTTTCTCAGCTTTCGTCGCCATAGAAGACCCACCACTTGGAGGTTGCGAACAGCACCAGCGTGATCAGCATGATCACAATAAAGATGATCCAGGAAATGGCGCTGGCGTAACCCATCTTGAAGTAGGAGAAGCCTTCCTTATACAGTTTCATGCCCAGCACATAGGTAGCCTTCATGGGGCCGCCATCGGTGATGACAAAGGCAGAGGTGAAGTTCTGCAAAGCCTGAATGGTCTGCATGATAAGGTTGAAGAAGATGATGGGGGTGATTTGCGGAACGGTGATGCTGAAGAACATCTTGACCTTGCTTGCGCCGTCAATCTCGGCAGCTTCGTACAAATCTGCCGGAACGTTTTTCAGCGCGGCCAGGAACATGACCATGGAAGAACCAAACTGCCAGATCTCCATCATGCAGATGGTGCGCAGGGCCTGGTTGGGGTCGCCCAGCCACTGTACGTTGGGCAGGTGCAGGGTGGTCAGGATGGCGTTGATAACGCCGTTATCCATGAACATGATCTTCCACAGCAAAGCAACAGCAACGCTGCCGCCGAACAGGGACGGAATGTAGTACAAAGTACGGATGAGGTTGATGCCTTTGATGTCACGGTTGAGGAACACCGCAACAGCCAATGCCATAACCAGCTTGCCGGGCACGGTGTACAGCGTGTAGGCCAGGGTAACTTTCAAGGAGTTCCAAAACTCATTATCCATGGTGAACAACTGGATGTAGTTGTTCAGGCCGGTGAACGAGGGGGTGCCGGTGATTTTGTAGTTACAGAACGAGTAAACCAGCGAGCTTAAAAACGGGTACAGCTGCAGGACCAGCATACCGATGATCCACGGGGCCAGATAAGCAAACGCCGCGTAATCGCGCTTGGTATAGTGCTTGATTTTGGTTTGTTTTGTCATAGGATCACACCTCTTTGGAAAAAATCCGCCTTTTTACTGGTGTAGCTGAAAACAAAGAAAATGACGGATATTTCGCAAACACAAGCAGGATTTAAGGCAAAGAGCCGCAGGAATCCTTTGTGGATTCCAAGGCTTTTTAACGCCAAATCCGGCTGTGTTTGTAGAAATAGACTATATTTTCGACTTTTCAGGTACACTTTAATAAAACGGATGCCTCGGTGGGAGACACCCGTTTTTGATGTTCGCTGAGGTTTACTGGGCGCTGATGTAGCTGGAGAGCTGCTTGTACATATCGGATGCAGCGCTTGCGGGGTCGGTGGTGCCGTAACCGACAGCCTCGATGGTATCAGCAATGATCTGCTTGGATTCCGGTGCGGAGGAGTACTTGTCGTTGGTCAGGCCGCTGTAACCGCTGGCAATGTTGGCGGCGGTCATCATGTTCGGGTCCAGGGTACCGTCTTTTTCGCAGATTTCACGGGCCTTTTCCGTCGGGGGAACACTGCGCACGCAGGCCAGGGTGCTTTCGGCGTCATCGCTGTTAAAGAAGTAATCCAGGAACTTCATGGCTGCTTCCGGAGCCTTGCAGGTGGAGGTAACTGCCAGGACCTGCGGGCAGTTGCAAGCCCAGCCGTTGTCCTTAGCGCCGTCCAGCAGGGGCAGGTAGCCGGTGCCATAGGTTGCGCCCTCATTGGCGGCGGTCATAACATTGATGGTGGAGATGTAAGCGAAGGTGCAGACGTACTTGCCAGCGATCCAGTTGGGGTCAGACTGCAGGTCATCGTTGCTGTAAGCGGAAGAGTAGGAAGCCGGTGCGCAGACATTGTTGTCGTACAGGCTCTTGACAAGATCCAGGCAGTTCTGGATATCTTCCTCGGTATAATTGAACTCTTTGGAGTCAGCGTCAAAGATGGTCTTGCCGGTCAGCTGCTTCATGTAGGTAAAGAACACCAGGTTGGTCACATACTCTTTGTTGGTGCACAGCAGGTAGGTATCGGGGTCTGCTTCATGGACCTGTTTGCCCCATTCAATGAACTGATCCCAGGTGTACTGGGTGTTGAAGTCGATGCCGTACTTTTCAGCCAGCTCTTCGTTCACAACCAGTGCCGGGCCGGCAATGCCGGTGGGCAAGCCCAGCTGCTTGCCGTCATAGTTACCATTCACGCGCAGGCCAATGTAGTTGGGGTCAAAGTTGGAAAGATCAAAGTCGTAGTCCTTGTAATCCAGGAAGTAATCGCCGGTGGAAACAAAACTGGGCATCGTTTCGGGGTCAATCTGCACGATGTCGGCGGCGGTGCCGGATGCCAGCTGGGTTGCCAGCTTATCATGGTAGCCGTCAGAAGAGCCATACTCGGCTTCGATCTTGATGTTGGGGTTTTCTTCCATGAACTTGTTGATGACTTCCATGGTGGCGTTGGCGCGCTCATCGCCGCCCCACCAGGCAAAACGCAAAGTCACCTGTTCATCGCTGGAAGTGGAAGCTGCGGTGCTGGTAGAGGCAGCGCCGCTGGTGCTGTCGGCTGCCGGGGCTGCGCTGCTGGCAGCACTGCCGCCGCATGCGGCCAGAGACAATGCCATGCTGGCGGCCATCATACCGGCCATAAGTTGCTTTTTCATATTGTTTTCCTCCTTCTAAATCGGCCCTTTTCGTCGAGCCTTATCATGGTTTTATTATAATTTGTTTGGCAGATTTATAAAAGGACTCACGCTTGCGAAAAGGATTCATCATTTGACACAAAACGCCGGGAAGGTATCATCTCTTGCGTTTTGGCGCAATTTAAGATACCCGCCCGGCATTTTATTATTCTGTTTTACCCGTTTGCGGGGCATCCGGGGTATATTTTTTGTACGGGATGCAAAACGACACGCTGGTGCCAAGGTTTTTTATGGAACAGATGCGCAGCCCCGTTTCCTCCGGGTAGCGCAGGCGCAGGCGGCGGTCCAGGTTGGTCAGCCCAATACTGCGGCTGTTGCGGTCCGCAATGCGTTTGCGCAGCGCTTCCAGCTCTTCCCTTGTCATGCCGTCGCCGTTATCGATCACACGCAGGTTCACCTTATCGCCAATACGGCGGGCGCGCACCTTCATGTAACCGCGCTCGTTGCCGCGCAGGGCGTGCAGCAGGCTGTTTTCTACCACGGGCTGCAGCATCAGGCGGAATACCTCGGCGTCCATCACATCGTCGTCCACTTCATAATAAATAATAAAGCTGTCCCCAAAGCGGTAGTGCTGCACTTCCACATATTTTTTAAGGTAGTCCAGCTCTTCCCGCAGGCTGACGCTCTTTTGCGGGTTGGTCAGCGAATACTTTAGGATATCCGATACATACCCCACCACCGCGCTGATGCGCCCATCATCGTTCAGCTTGCGGGCTTCCATATCCAGCGTTTGCAGGGTATTGTACAAAAAGTGGGGGTTGATCTGCAACTGCAGGGCGGTCAGCTCGGCGTTCTGCTGGCGGTACTGCTTTTCTTTCAGCTGGATGTTCAGGTAGGTGTTGTTCAAAAACATCATCAGGATGTTGTTCATGATAACGTCATATTCATCATTTACCTTGCGCTGGGGGCGCTGGATGGTGCGGCCCGCCTCGGCATCCTCAAACATCTGCAGCATCAGGTTGATCTCGTCAAAGCTGCGCTTGGTGTTGACGTATGCCAAAAACACAATGGCGTACAGCGCCACAACCGCCATCAGCAGCAGCGGCATCAACCGTTCGCCCAGGTTTTCCAGGATCATGGCCCGGTCAATGGTAGATACGATGTAGAAATCCGGGTTCTGGTAGCTTTGCCAGTTCAACAGGCAGTCCCGGTCATCCAGCTTGATCCAGAACTCGTGCTCCTGTTCCGCCGTGTTCCCTGCCCCGCTCAGTGTTTTGCCCATCAGGTTTTGCAGCTCTTCCGTCGCGCCTGCGTCCCCTGCCTTTGCCAGCAGACGGCCGCTGCCGTCAACCAGGTACAGGTGCTGGTTATCGGACGGGCGCAGCACGGCAATTATTTCCTGCAAGTGGCTGATGTTCAGGGTAACGGCCACACAGCCTTTCATCGTCAGCATCCGGGCGCACACTACCAGCTGCCTTCTCTCGCTGGCTTTGCCTGCGTTCACCACCACCGGGGCAATGCAGGTGCGCTCGGTATCCGACATAGAGGAATACACGCTGTACCAGCCGCTGTAATCATCCGCCGAAAGGTTGACCAGCCCGCTGGACGTCAGCGCACGGTCGTACCCATCTATATAGATCAGAACCGAATCCACGTAATCATACGCGTTGGTCATGCTGTTCAGTGAGGATACCAGGCTGCGCAGGTAGATGGCATCGGTGTAAGAAAGGCTTTCCCTTTTCAGAGCTTTGTTCAGCACCATGTTGGTGCGGGTCATGCCGGTCATGTAGCTGTTCTGCGCCAGGACCGAATCCAGCACCAGCGAGATGTTGGAGCGCACAGCCTCAATACCGCGCTCATTGTCCTGCGTCATACGGTGCATCTGGGTCACAAGGGTCATGTAGGTGGTAACGGCCACCAGCAGCAGCGCCGGGATCAGCATGACCACCACAAAGTTCCACATGCGCTTCAAAAAGAACTTCCGCTTCATTCCCTTCATAGCGCGGCACCATCCAGGCGGGATTTGCGGTATTCCGATGGGCTCTGCCCATAATACGCTTTGAACGCACGGGAGAAGTTTTTGGGGTTATCGTACCCGACATAATAGGCAATATCATAGCTTTTATAGTGGATATCCGCCAGCATCTCACATGCTTTTTCCATCCGCGTCTTGAGCAGCAGCTCCGAAAAGCTGGTTCCGCTTTTTTCCTTGAACACGCGGGAAAGATAAGCCGGACTCAAGGAAACCTTGGCCGCGGCTTCTTCCAGCGTGGCAGTGCGGTAATTATCTTTTAAGTATTGCTGCACATCGTACACGATCTGGTCGTAATAGGCCTTGGGGGCGGTTTCCTGCACGGCGCTGCGGGCATCCAGCCGGGCTTTGACCTTTTCAAAGCATTCCAGCAGGGCGCTGTAGGCCACCGGTTTCATCAGGTAATCCGCCACGCCGTTTTGCAGCGCCGCGCGGAAGTATTCGTAATTGCTGTAGCTGCTGAAAAATATTTTCTGGATGTTGGGGTATTCCATCAGCCGATGGCTCAGCTCCAGGCCGTTCATATCCGGCATTTCAATATCGGTCAGCACCACATCCACCGGGTTTTCGGCAATATATTGCAGGGCTTTGCGTGCGCTGGTGAACACCTGCACCACCTCGAACCCAATGTTCTGCCAGGGGAACAGCTGGGCCATTCCGCTGGCAATCTTCTCTTCATCATCAATAATAATCAGTTTATACATCTTGCAGCCCCCCATCCGTGTTCAGGGCAAAACCGTTCTTTCTGCCTGCCCTTACACTGGGGCAGACTACCACTTGTATACCAGTATAAAGCCCTTTTGCCCCAAGGGCAAGACAAAAATCACGGAATGATGGTTAGGGCAATACCGCATAATTCTAAGTGCCGATACGGCGTGCCGATACGGCGAGCGAGGTGCGGCAGATGCCGGAGCGGTGCTTAAGCCGCAAGGCGGGAATTGTGCGGTGTTGCCTTAGCTTTTTGCGTATTTTGGGGATACTGTTTGGCGGTTTTAGGGCGACTTTTCAGATACACCCTAGGATAGGGGGTTGAGCGTTTCATTAGGATCGGCGGGCAGCTTTTATTTTGCGAGTGGGTGGTTCGGACGGGGGAACATTCTGGATTTTTGGTGGGTTGGAATGATGGCCTGGGATGGATTTTTGTGCAGGGTGGTAGGACGGAATTTTCCCCTGCGGATTATTATATCCCACACATCCACCCCATAAACAACCTGTGGGGCGGGATTTCCCTTTCCCGCCGCGGAGAACCTTGTTGGTTTGTGTTGTGCCCGCTAAAATATTTGCAGGAGACGATGCTTCTCTTGAGGGCAGTTCCCCGCGGGGTGGAAAGATGCCGCGGAGCGGCGGAGAGGACCGGGCGCTGTTTACACCTGTCACCACAAATGCTTGAAGGGTGAATTCCACAGGCTGCCTCTAGGGTGTATCTGAAAAATTCATGTTTTTATGCTGCCCGATTTTCGCGGCGTCCGGCAGTCATTTTCTCCTTGCTACTAACCATTCCGCATTTATTTTGACTGTCTTTCGCCGATGCGAAGGTAATACTTTCTCAAGTTGCAGGCCATCTACTATTGCTTAAATCGTCAAATTATTCCCGCTTGGTTTCCAAAGAGATTCTCTATGCCGGAATACAAATTGTATTATTTTATAAGTTTAATACAAAAATAGCGTTGTATTTCCGCCATTTCACATCACGTTTCCACGTTTTTGTCTATCAAGCAGCATGCCAACCTCTGCCCTCGCTCTCTTCATATCAACTTTCGCCTTTCTCCCTATCCCGCCAAATCCCATCGTTTGATCGGCTGTTTTAATTCCAAATCGTATAATATGGTTCATATATGCCATTTTGTTTTTAGTGTTTCCCTTCTACTCCGCCTGACAGAATAACCAATACCCTGTGTAAAATTGCAACCCTTCCCTTTCGCAGCGTACAGTGTTGCATCTTTACACAGGGTATTCCTATCCCTGTCGTATGATAAAAAGGTAATTCACCCTGCAGATTGTTGCCATTTACACAGGTTTCCCCTCTTTTTTGGTTCCCCGCACCTGATTCACCCAAAATCCGCTTTATTTTTCAAACGCTGCATCGCGCTTTTCCCCATGTTTTGCTCTGTAAACCTGTGTAAAATTCCAACATATTTCTCCTTTTTTCCTATTCTTATCTTCTATCCGTTTTGTTGTAATTTCGCACAGGTTTATGTTTTGTAGTATTTTCAGGCTGCTTTGCATACAAAACGGCACCGCGTCTTTCAAAAAACTCGGTGCCGCCTTTGATTTATTCAAGATTTTGAAGTGCTTACCCTGCCGTGCTGTTCTGCTCTGTCAGCCCCGTAAACACCGGGTCGTTCAGCAGCATTCCGGGAACAACATATCGGTAGGTGATTGCCTGCCTGCCGTTGATCACACGCACACTATCGTTGGCCAGTGCCAGCTCTTTCAGGGTTTGCATATCCTCATCGTTCAGATAGATGGAGATCTGCTCTAGGCCAGATGTCTGCTTATATTTTGTCCCGTTTGTAACGGGAACATAGCGGCTGCTGACGGGGTTCAACTCGTAATTCTGCACCCCGCACAGGCGCGCTTTCGCAGCCTGTTCATGGATCAGCTCCGATGTCAGGGTGCCCAGCCGCGTGCCGCGCCAGTCCGCTTCGCTTTGCAGCACTGCCCGCACAGCCAGGTGCAGCCGGATGACAATTCGCTGTTTCATATTGTGGATTCCTGTATTCCTATTTGCATGGATTTTTGTTGTTTGCTGCTTTCGTGGATCTGGATTATTCCACAGCATCAATCAGTGCTTTCAGCTCCTGCGCTGCCGCAATCAGCTCCTGCATCTGGTCCGACATTGCTTTGCGGTCCTCTGCCGTATAACTGCGGATCTTAACTTCAATATTTTTTGCCGCTGCAATTTTACGCAGTTTGCGGGCCGTGGTAGGCAGCTTGGCCGAAATAAAGTTGTGGTCTTTATCTACTGCCGCCGCCTTGTTTTCCTGCGTCTTGGCCTGACCGATTGCATCCTGTGCATTTTGCAACGCTGCTGCAAATACGCTCTCGCGCTCCTGCATGCTGCGGCGTTCCACTGCTACATCCAACATGGCGGTGGTCAATGCATCCTTAATGGCGCGGCGCTCATGGCTGCGTGGGTCAAGGGCTGCGATTTTCAAAAACACTGCGGCTGCACGGGCCTGTTCTTCCAGGGTCAGGCGGAGATAGGTTTCGCACTCGGCTCGGTTCAGGAATTCCTCATCCAGCAAGCGGCGCAGGTCAGGGTTGAGATCATTCTGAATCGAAAGCGCCTTATCAATCGTGCGGGAATTCAGCGGGCTGACCTCTTTCAGCGCTTTTTTCGCTTCCGCTGCGCTCAGGTTATACGGTGCTTTTTGCAGGTTTTCCACAAAACGCGCCGCCGCCTGGCGCATCACACGTTCATTGCTGATGCCGCCGCGCACTTGCAGGTTTGCGCTGTCAATATACACAACTTTTTCGTTTTCCGTCAAGTTGCGCACCACTTTGCACTGCACTTTCTGCCATTCACTCATGCGGTTGGGCAGCTGCTTTTCTTCCTGCTCGCGTTTATCCTGCTCCACCAACAGGCGCAGCGCACGCAGGCGGCGCTCGCCGGAAAGCAGCACATATTTTCCGCCAACACCGGTCTTAGGGAACACAACCAGGTTGTGCAGCAGCCCCGCGCGGCGGATATCATCGGCCAGCAGCGCAATATCTTCCTCGGTATCCAGCTCACGGTAAAGGGCATTATCCGGGTTTTCTTCAATATCATTGATATTGATCTCGCTGTATTCACCGCCCGGTTCCTGGTCGCCGCGCGCGATCTTACTTAACGCTGCTTCGTTTACTTTAAAGCCTTTCTTCTGCAGCCGGTCCAGTTTGCTTGCCATCACTCTGCCTCCTGTTCAATGCGCGTTTTCAGCTCGGCATACACCTTTGCATAATCCTTTGCCGGGTTGCTGCTGCGTGCACATAGCACAACCGGCGCACCAAGGCGGGTGCTATCCTTTACAGCCTGTCCCTTACGGATTTCGGCAGCAAACAGCTTGCTGCCCAGCTGGCTTTCCCGCAGTTCATTGCGGATCACTTCGGTCAGGGCAGTTTTTTCCACCATAGTCAGGATAATGCCCAAAACATCAATTTTTTCGCCCTCATCGTGCTCCAACTGCTGGCACATGGCCACAGTGCGGTACACACTGTCACGGCTGTAGTCATCACACACGCAGGGGATCAGCACAAAGTCACTGGCCATCAGGGCGTTGGTCACCATTACATCGCGGGACGGCGGAGTATCGATCAAAATAAAGTCGTATTCGCCGGCAACCTGTGCCAGGCACATGGCCAAAAACATATTGATACTGGTGCTTTCGGACTGTTCCAGGATTTGCAGCTGCTTGGCCGCCATTGGGGTGTTGCCATTTGCCGGAATTATATCAATATTATCAAACTGTGTGCGGGAAATATAGTTCTGCGTGCCGCTGATTCCATAGGCACGGAACATATCATACACGCCAGCGCGGTCAAAAGTATTATCGGTTACACGGGCGCCCGTCAGGGTATAGGTACAGTTGCCCTGGGCATCCATATCCACAACAAGCACCCGCTTGCCGTCCTGCGCCATCAGCGCCGCCAGGTTGCAGACGGTAACGGTTTTTCCCACGCCGCCTTTTTCAATGCAGACTGAGATACAATATCCCATTGTTTTCCTCCTTGCGAGCGCCTTTGTGTAGGCATCTCTTCGTTGCTGTCGGTTAATCTTTGCCTTTTGTTTGATTCTTTTGCGGTACCGCACGCCGGTATCTTAATCTAAGGCAATACCGCACAATTCCCGCCTTACGGCTTAAGCACCGCTCCGGCAGCTGCGGCACGGCATCTGCGTTGCCAAAATGCTCGATAATGTCGGGTTGCGGTACCCGCATCGTGCTTCGGGGGCAAAAGCCCCTCGCACTCTGCGACCGCTGCCCCTGCTTCGGTTCGCTGTTTCCACCACTGGCGGCGCTCACCTTTGCAGCATCCAGTATTATCTGCGCTTTTGGCTTGGCATCTGCCGCACCTCGCTCGCCGTATCGGCACTTAGAATTATGCGGTATTGCCCTTAATCTAACTGCGTGTTACAAAAACGGGCACCCTATGCCGTGCGGCATCTCTTCGTTGCTGTTATAGTTTCTATTATATCATATGCTTCGCGTGTGTCAACGGATATTTTGACGAATATTATGCAGGCATCTCTTCGTTGCTGTTCACGCTTTTTCTCTGCCACTTTTTCTTCCCATCCTTCTTCACTTCATCCAGGCATTCCCGCTCACGCACCTTCATTCTCACCTATTATCCCAAGGTCTATCTGAAATCAAAAAACGCCGGATATTTCCATTTCTCAGCTGCACCCCAACAAAAAAGCAGCGGCCAGCAATCTGCCAGCCGCTGCTTACCTTATTGTAATAGCGCTCCCGGATGTTCCGCTCCGCTTCATCTCAATTACTCTTCGCTGTCATCCGGGATATCTTCCTCAAAAGCATCCATCCAGCTTTCGTTGTGCCACTTATCTTTTTCACCTTTTTCCTTGGCGGCAACCTTCTGCCGTTGTGCCTGGTCGTTCATTATGGTGCCGATCGGGTTCAGCGCGCGTTCTTCGATAATGTGGTAGAACAGCCCCATCGGGTTATTCACGTTGGGGTCCTTGGCGGCCTTTGCCCAGAACACATCAAAGTCCAGTTCATGCGCCATAGCTTCCATCAACGGGGTCAGGCTGCCATACTTTTCAATCACTTCATTCATGCAGGCCAGGTAATGCAGCCGCATTTCGTCTTTCAGCCCATTGCGCAGGCTGGAAGGCGATGGCACGCACCGCGCTGCCAGGTGGCGGTAAATTTCGTGGTAAGCGCCGCGCTGGCCGCTCGTCAACGTCTTTTCCAGGTATCCATCATCCACAAACTTTGCAAACTCTTTTCGCATATCCTGCCGTTTTACAATCGTTTCGGGAATCAGCTCTACCTTGGGCGGCTCAGGCTCCGGCATCGTTTGCTGCACCGGCTCGTCCATCACATGGTACTCCGCTTCCAACAGCTCCTCTTTGGGTTCTGCTGCCGGCTTTGCCTTGCGGAAAATATAAATGCGGTAGTTATCCATATCCTCGCGCAGCACCTTGTTCAGGTACCGCGCCGGGCTGCGCATCGTCTGCGACCGGGGAATGATTTCCTGTGCATAGCGGGGTGCCACACCGGCCAGCCAACTGGTCAGCCCGCCACAATCCAGGATGATGGCATTCATCTTTCCAAACACCGTTTTGTTGCCGCCGTCCTGCTCGCCATCGCCTGCCTGGATGGTGCAGCAGGCATCTGCCAACACATCAATGATCACTTCCACCGCGTGCAGCTCTTCGGGCGTAATCTCCGCGCGCAGCTGATCCATGCGCGCTTTCACAACAATTTCCTCCCGCAGCTCGGTGCGGTGGCGTCCAAAGGAATAGGGGATCGTTGTTTCCGGTGCCGAAACATAATCAAAGGTGATCACGCTAGGGTCATCCAGCAGCGAATCCTCAATCGCCACGGTGGGGCGGCCCTTCTTTTTGCTCTTTTTGCGCACTGTGCTGTTGATGCTGTCCAGGTTGGCCTGTGCAGCGGCATCATCCACCGGGTCAATCGTTACCACCAGCGAAAGAACCTTCTGCCCTTTTTTTTCGTACACATCGTAATTAAAAATAATATCCGTCTTTTCGTTAATTTCCGCCTTTGCCTTTTCCAGTGCCAGGCGGCGGAAATCCGACCATCGGTTGGCCGTATACGAAAGCTGTTCATACAGCATGCTCAGGTTCCATACCAGCGGTTCCCCGGCCGCTTTCTTTTTCAGGTACAGGCTCTGGTAGCTCTTGCACAGCTCGTAAATGCGGATGGAATAGGTGGACCGCATCAGCATGGTGTAGGTCACATCCATGGTGGTATACAGGGTTTTCAGCTGCACCAGGTGCGGTTTCAGCACCGGATCCAGCGTGATGGTCATGCGCGCGCGGCCCTCATCAATGCGCACTTTATCAATCCAGCGGAATGTTTCCACCGTGGAAGTTCCGTTATTCTTGATCCACTGGATGGGCGCGTTGGCCAGCTCCTCAATATTTTTGCGCACCTGCTTGTACAGCGCCCCGCTATGCGGGTCCATGCCGGTCATCTTGATAAAATCATAAATGCTCAGCTCATAAGAGGGCAGGTCCGTATCCTCCGGCTTAATCATCGAAAAAATATGCAGCATCAGGCGCTGCTGGCTCAGCGTCAGGTTGTTGCGCGTCATCTGTACAAGGTCATTGGATTTGCGAACGATGGTCTGGTCCCCGCGTTCTTCAAACGTAACGACAAACGGATCATCTTTTTTCTGTTTACTTGCCGCCATAAGCAGGGGCCTCCTATATCGGTTGCTGTATCCCGGGTGGTCACGCACATCATGCTAAACATTATAGCACATCCTGTTGTCCAGCGCAAGAATTGCAAATTTACACAGGGTTTCACCGCCATTACCCTGTGCAAAATGCAACACCCGCGTTGTGGTTTGCCATACATCCTGTGGGGGTTGCCGCCCGGGTGCAGGTTACACAGGGTTTTATTGTGCTTTCTGTCCTGTTGCTTCAGAGTTCTGTAACCTGATGGAATGGCAACACCAATTTTTTCCCGTTCTCCCCCATCTCCCGGCTTACCTCTGGTTGTTATTATGGCTTAGTTGTTTAGTTCTATATTAGTAATAGGTAGAGCCTGTGTAATTTAACAACGCAAACCTGTGTGTTCAACCAACTGCAGCCTGTGCATTCCACCACCATTTTCCTGTGCGGAAAGCAACCTGCGTAAAGTTGCAAATAAGCCAAAAACAGCCAAACCTGTGTAAATTGCAACACGGGGAACGGGCCTATCCTGTGTGGTTTTCCAACAGGTACGCGGGTCACGGCGGGGCAGGGGAGCGGGAATACCCTGTGTAAAATGCAACTGTTCCGGGGGTAACCTGTGCGTTTTTCCAACGGTAAGCGGCATAGGGAAACAAGGCAATCCTGTGCGTTTTTCCAACGGTAAGCGGCATAGGGAAACAAGGCAATCCTGTGCGTTTTTCCAACACGTTTCGGGAATGTTCGGCACAGAATGCGGGCAATACCCTGTGCAAAATTGCAACAGCTCACAGCTGCTTCGAATAGATCAGTTGCAAATTTACACAGGGCAGCACCCCTATATTATAAGGTAGGTGCCGCACAGAATGGCGCGTGAGGGGTTGCAGTTTACACAGGATAGATTGAAAGCTGGGAGCTGGAGGTGTGTTTGAAAACAAAGAAAATGACGGATATTTCGCAAACACAAGCAGGATTTAAGGCAGAGAGCCGCAGGAATCCTTTGTGGATTCCAAGGCGCTTTAACGCAAAATCCCGCTGTGTTTGTAGAAATAGACTAAATTTTCGACTTTTCAGATACACCTTAGTCCTATCTGAAACGTCAAAAAGCTCGTCTGTTTCAGCAAACGCAGCCGGATTTTGTGGTTGCGAAAGATCCGCTTTTTTCGTTGCTCTCAGATGCACCTCAGGAGCTGGCGCAAATAGAAATCGGCAAGGGGGAACCGGGAATCAGGGGCGGGGCAGGGGGGGACAAAAAAGCGAATGGCATATCTGCAGCAAACCCGCACCCCGTTGTAAAGGGAGAACGGCGTCCCGTTGGCGGGCGTGCAATCCACCAAACACACACCCGCCGCCGCAAACACCGCAAACCGTTTGCAGGGGCGCGGTGTACCCATCGCGCCGCAAAAAAACGGGAACCGTGCGCCGCAAACCTGCCATCCCTCCCACAAGGCGCCCACCCAGCCGCCAGGCCCCGCCACAAACAGGCGCATGCGAAACAAATAATTGCGCAAAAACAGGGAAATGTAGCAAAAAAGGCGAATTTTGCTGCAAAGTTGCGCTCTGTGTGCGCAGAGAATCATAAACGCGCGGTTAAAGTATATAAAAATGACCGCTGCCAAAAAGAAAATCAGGAATAAATTATACAAAGGCTTTGAATACATTGTATAATTGGAGGAAAACGCAATCAGTAAAAGTGCTGAAAAACAGGAATTTACGTGGATTGTATTGCCTTTCTGGTATAAAGGTGCTATACTTTAACACTGAAAAGTAAATGCGCAATGAGAAGATTCGATGCGTAATTTTTTTGAAAACAACATGGCAACGGTTGCGCAAGTAAAAGAAGCTGGCTTCTTTTATTGTTCCACAGGGATCCCCTGTGGAACAATGTGCTTTCATCAAGCCAGCGCGAAAGGCGAGTGAGCAGATTGAATAGAACAGGGAAAAACACAACAGGTTGGGCGCGCCGGCTGACAGCGCTGCTTGTCACCGCTTGCCTGGTTATGGCAATGGCCCTGCCTGTATACGCCGAGGTGGATCTTCTGCCCGACGCACCTGACGAAGTAGAGCTGCTGGAGGATGAGCAGGGAACGGCCTCCGGGGAGGATACCGTTCCGCCGGAGCAGAACGCCGCCGCCCCGGAACCGGAACAAAGCGCCGAGCCGGAGCAGCCCGCCCCGACCGAAACGCCGGAGCCCACGGCAGAACCCACCCCGACCCCGGAACCGGCAGCCACCGCAACGGCCACCCCTGTGCCGACCGTGACCCCCACCGCCACCCCGGAACCGACCGAACAGCCGCAGAAGATGTACGCCGCAAAAAGCGTGGATAACGTGCAGGCAGTTAGTGAGCCGGAAGCGGCAAAAGGATTCACGGTTTACTTTGTCGTTCCGGATACGATTAATGGGGTGACCGTTTCAGCTTCCCATGAAATTAGGCTTAATGTAAGAACTGATGCAACTCCGGGCAATTCTGATAAGGGTGAGTGGTGGCATTCGCATCCAATGGAGCCGACCGGACGGAAAACAGAAGATGGACATAAGATTTATGCCGTTAAGAATTGTAAAGATATAGAAGGAAAAAACTTTCTAGAAATACAGTTCCAGTTATACGAAGGTTCTACTTGGAAAGGAGAGATTAAGCTAAATAGTAACCTGGGTCCTATAAGCGACTACAATAACAAAATGTATGATCCAACTAAAGGTGAATGGACAGACGATTCCATCCTGACGAGTCATACATACTATGCAGGCAAACCCATCAAGTTCGAAAACCGCAGTACAGCTGATTTAACGAGCGTAAAGGCAAATTTCTATATCCCTGATGAAAAAAGTGAAACCTTAACATTGGTTAATGATGGCTCAGAAGCTAAACCTGTTGCTAAGGAAGAATTCGTTACTTTTACCATCCCAGACGTGGAATGCTCTTATGTTCAGTTTACATGGGTTGAGGACGGTAAAAACAAATCCAGCAACTTCTATAACTTCTATAACGAATCTGTTAGTGGTAATGATAAAGAATCCTTTATGTACAGTGAAACAAGGAACTGCTTTATCTATACTGGCGCAGACAACGTAAGATGGGGTAGAGAAAACTCTTTCCGTATCTATTACGATGCTACTTTCTCAAAGCTGCCAACAACAGGAACGGGTGATACTAGCGGCAACTATTCAATCCCAAAAGCCAATAATTCAGAGACCATTTATTATCGGATAAAAGGAGGCAACGGAAACTCCGAAAAAGGCACGCTGGTAAAAGATGATACAAACGAAAACCTTTATTATGTTGACATTCCCCAAGAATATAGTTCAAATAGTTCAATCATCTTTTCCGGTGAAGAAATTAACGATGACAATGCGACAAAAGGAAATGGAGTAAGTACAGAGTGGCTGGAGATTCCCACAGATGGCAAAAATTGCTTCTATGCGGATACGAATGACGATGCAGTATATAAAGGTACCACTCGTGGCGGCTACTGGGCTCCAAAAGGTACCCTGCGTGATGCCGAAAAGGGGAAAGATACTGGCACTAAAGTAGTAGATATTAAATCCGCTCCTTTTACGGAAGAAGCAAACACAAAATATGTTACCAGTACGCTGTATGACTATTATACAGATTACGAACTGAACGGCAATAACCGTGGCAGTTACGATCAAAGTTCTCCTACTGTAAGTCACCGCAACTGGGTACCCTTCCGCCAGTTCGATCAGGCGCTGAGCGATTATTATAAGGATGCAAAGGCCGAATACCCGATTTATACCGGACATTTCCAGCCTGGAGGAGGAACTAACTTTAGCGATATTGCTACTACATTAAATTTGTTTGGGTACGACAAATTTAAGCGTTTCATGGCAATCAATAACTCTCAGTATAATGAAGATCCTCAAAACAATGACAATAATCATACATACTATGCCTATCAGGGCTTGGTTAAGGATACAACATCCACCGGTAAAGCAACAGGTGAACCGCTGCTGAAAGGTACAGGAGCAGTAGAACCGCACTTTAACAAAGAATTCCTCTTAGGAAAGAATAGTAAAAATGCAAAGCTTGGTGAAGTGTACGACAACGTTGCGTTCCCCTTTACCAAGAAACAGATTTTTGGTGAGGATCAGGGCGTTGATTATTGGTGCTTTGACAGCAAGGATACAACCTTGTATCTAAAACAAAATTCGGAACAAAATTCGGATTCAAAATATTTTCTCCAAAGCCAAAGTGCCAATAACAGAGAGTCTTCAAAGAATGTGAGTGCGTCATCGAACCCGAAAGACCCTTATGGCTACTTCCCGTTCAATGAAACAGCAAAGCCTGGTGTGTTTTCTACCTACAATTACGGCTTTGGCACCAAGCTGCAGATGGATTTTACCCTGACGGATGACGGCATGGTGGAAACAGAAAAGGCAGATGGAACAACGGAAAAAACCAGCATCAAGTTCTTCTTCTCCGGTGACGATGACGTTTGGGTATTCATTGATGGCCAGCTGGCGCTTGACGTTGGCGGCGCCCATGGTGAGGTTTCCGGCCTGCTGGAATTTGGCAAGGCAGATGAAAAGAATAATAGTGTAACAGCCTATGTCAGTAGGGTCAAAACAGGCGGAACGTCAGATAAAGATAAAGATGAAAAAAATGTCAAATCCGCTGTCAAGACCGTAACATATAATGGCGAGGTCATCAATTTCTACGCGCAAGGCACTACTCTTAATGACCTCGACAAAGGCAAAAAGCACACCCTTACCATGTACTATATGGAACGCGGTATGTGGGAATCCAACATGGCGGTGGCGTTCAACTTCCCGGATAATAACGAGCTGCAGGTTCAAAAAGAAGTCGATCTGACCAACGTTACTGATGATGACTTCAAAAACTGCTTTAAAAACCAGAAAATCTTCAACTTCACCATCCAGAACCAGGCAACCCATTATGGAACAACACCGGCCGCTGACCCGGATACGGGCGGTATTAAGTCCCAAAAGGTGGATTTGACTGCGGAAAGTGGTAACACGTTTAAACCCGCAACCAATTCAACCGAAGGTGAGTACATTTTCAAGTTGGATACAAACCCCCATCCAGATTCCGTGCAAGATACCGAACAGGTCCTTCACTGGTACGCACGCTATACGGATACGGAACCCGTCAGTGCAGCGCGTAAGCAACGTTATGGCATCCTGACGCTGAATGCCCCCATCAATATCAAAGACAACATGCGCTTCCTTACGTTCCAGGTTTACGTTGATCCAAAGGATGGTGGAGGTGAACTTTCCCTCAACAACCTGTATCTGGAACTGCTGGATGAAAACAACGTCCAAAAAGGCAGCCTTGGCACAACAGGCATTAACGGCGCAACGTATGGCTCGGTCGAAGTGAAGACAGGCGCATGGGTCACCGTAAAGCTGGACCTGCACAAGATGAAAGAGCAGGGCGGTTTTAACAACAACGTCAAAACCATCCGCGTGGGCGATAACTATAACCGCAACATCTATTTCAGGGACTTTACCTTCATTCCCAAAGCGGTGCCAAGTAAGATGACCGGCTTTACAACCGATCAGAAGGAAATCCCGGATTACGGCTCCGCCGAAAGCGGTCATTTGGAAAACGCCGAAAACGCACAGTACACCTCCAGCAATGACACAGACACCCAGTTGGTGGACAAGGACGGACGCTTTGTTCTGGAAGCTGGAGAAACCGTTACCTTCAGCAACCAGTTCCGCCGCGGCAGCTACATTTCGCTCAAAGAGGAACTGAACCAAAACCTGTACGACACCACATGGACGGTGTGCGAGAACGGGCATGTGGTTGAGTCGATGAAAGAAGGTAACAGCGTAACTCTTCCTAGTACAATACCTTCGTTAGACGGGCAGACGGGAAGCAGCCCCAATGATGGCCGAACGGAAAAGAAGGGAGCAGATAAAGAGCAGGAGGGCAACAAGTATAACGAAAACAAACCCTCCGCCGACACCATCGTCTTCCGCTCCTATAAGGACCCGGACGAAACAAAATCCACGCTGACAAAGCTAAAGGTAAAATACGTCAACACCGTCAAAACCGGCGGGCTGAAAATCCAAAAGCAGGCCGCAGCTGGTGAGGAAAAGAACATTACAGGCACCTACAAGTTCAAAGTTACCTTTAGTGATGTTGGCGGTGCTGGTCTGGAAAAAGAGGACATCATAAGGTATGTTGAGATCGACATGAACGATGCGGTAAAATACCCAGACCACACCGTGACCATCACCGGCATCCCCGTTGGCACCCGCTATACCATCGAGGAAGAAACACCGCTAGATGGTTCCAGGCTGCAAAGCGTAACTGTTCCGAAAGATTGCGATTCCGCCGATGTGATCGACAACACCATGGTGGAAGGCGTGATTAAGGAGGCAAACACCTCCCCAATTACCGCAATCTTTACCAACACCAAGCGCACACTGATCAACATTGAGTTCAACAAGCTCTGGGAAGATGCAGATGGTACGGATCTTAGTACAAAGAACCCGCCGGATACAATCTACATCCAGCTCCAGCGCCGCCTGAAAAACGGCACAGGCTATACAGACTGGGAACCGGTAAACTACCCGACCGCGGAAAGCCCAAAATATGTTACCATTAACCGCGATGATTACGGCTGGAAGTGTATCTTTAACAACCTGGATCAGTACCCGGTTGGCGGCAGTGCGGCAAACAACTATATTTACCGCATTGTGGAAGGTACGGTGGATAAGGCTGGCAACTTTACCGCGGTAAAGCCGAACGAAACCATTACGATTAACGGCAATACGTATGTTGTAACGGCTGAAGCTGAAGCAACAGCAAACAGCGAAACGAACAGCGCGGACAGCTCAACAGGCAATACAGCCACAGCAAACAGCGAAACGAACAGCGAAAACGGCGCAACTACAACGCCAGCCACAGTAACCCCCGATGGAACCATCACCGGCGGCAGCGGCAAGATTGAGCTGACCAACACGCTGCAGAACCCGAAGTTTGCACTGGATATCATCAAGAAGGACGCGGAAAAAGGCGAAAAAGGCAATGATGTGCCCTTGGGTGGTGTTGAGTTCAAGCTGGAAAAGCTGAAAGCCGAAACAATAGCCGGAGGAGAACCGCAGGTAGATACTACCTATAAATTCAATGACAAAGACACAGGTTCCATTACCGCCACAACGAACGGCAGCGGCAAAATCACCAATATGTTCACAAATCTGGAACCCGGTACATACCGCCTGACGGAAACCAAGGCACATGCGGGGTACAACCTGTTGGCACAGCCAATTAAGATCAAATTTACCCAAGACGGCACGTGTTATATTGATGGGCAGCAGGTAAATAAGGACAAAGACAAGTTTACGCAGTCCGGCAACACCTACACCATGACCCTTACCGTTCTGAACCGTAAAACGCCTGAGCTGCCCCACACGGGTGCAGACGCGCCAAGCCTGTGGCTGCTGATCGGCATGCCGCTGGCGGTGGCAGGGCTGTTGATATTCACATTCCGCTACAACAGGAAAGGGGGCCGGCGACATTAACCATCCCCCGGAAACCCAGCAACCCCCAGGGTACAGGGCCTGCCCGCCCGTGCGCACCCGTTTACGGCAGGGCGCAGCCTTAAGCCAAGTGGGCAAGCGGCCCAGTTTTTCCTCCTTTTTTCTTCACGGCACAGTGCGGGCGGCGCGGCAGCGTTTCCCCGCTGCAGCGCCCCGCACTGCACGCCGTGCTGATGCAGAACCCTTAAGCCGGGCGGCCCCGCCGCCCATCCGATGATGATTTTTTTTAAGAGAAGAGGTACTGAAATGAAAAAAGCAAAACGTTTTCTCACAGGCCTGTTGAGCGCCGCTCTGGCCCTCAGCCTGTGCGCCATGCCAGCAATGGCAGACACGCCTGCACCCGAATTGCCAGAAGCAACGAATACAACAGACAGTGTAATCAATCCCAATCAGAAAGGCTCGATTACCATTTATAAGTATCTGCATGCAGAGAAGATTAATAGTGTAGCAGGTACAGGTGAAAAGCAGAATATTCCTGATGGCACGGAACCCGCAGAAGATGTTGGATTTACTATTTATCAGGTAAAAAATGCAAACGAATTGCAAGCATATTATGACGGTGAAACAAGTGATAAAGTAGCGAAAGCATCTGACTATTTGGATGAAAAAGGTAATGTTCTAAAAAAGTATAACACAACGATTGTAGATGCTGATAAAGTCGGCGAGGAGAAAAAAACAGACGCGAATGGCATGGTGCAGTTCACGAATCTCCCTGTTGGCCTTTATCTTGTGATGGAAACCAGCAAACCGGCTACAGTTACTGAGCCGGTAGAACCGTTCTTGGTTTCTATTCCTATGACGCGTGTGACAGAAGATCCAAACGCTCAGAAGCAGTGGTTGTATGATGTGGTTGTTTACCCCAAAAACAGCACGCATAAAGGTTCTATTACGCTGAAAAAGGTCGGCGTTGTAGGAGAAGAAGCTGGAACACCGCTGGCAGGGGTTAAATTTAGTCTTGACCGTCTGAAGGATGACGATACAAATACATGGGTACCTTATCCCGATGATAAAACTACTTTTGAAACGACTGCTCCTGACGGTTTAGTAACCATTGACGGTTTGAAGCCGGGTACTTACCGTTTCAAGGAAATTGGTTATAGCGATACAGTAACAGGTGAAAATCGTAAATACGTCATCAATGCAGGTGATTATTATGTATTTACGATTGCTGAAGATGGTAAGGTAAGCAGAGCAGAAGATGCAGACCATAGCAGTGACTATACCGCAGAAAACACAACAGTAACAGTTAAAAACTATGCACCTGACATTGAAAAGACGGTAAAAGACCGTACAAGCGACGAGTATCGTAAAGCTGCTGACTACAATGTAGGCGATGAAATTCCGTACAAGATTACTGTTACTGTTCCCCAGAATATCACCCGCCTGAAGAAGTTTGAAGTAACGGATACCCCGACCAATTTGGAAGATCAGGTAGTGGATGCTAAAGGTAACTCCCTTATCAGTGTCCAGTATAATAGTGACGAAGGCTTGGTAGCCGTTCCTACAGACGCATACACCATTGCTGAACTTGGCAATGGTTTTAAGGTTACATTTGTTCCCGCCAAGATGGAAGCATATGCAGGTAAGCAGATTGTCATTAGCTATAAGGCAATACTGACTGATGATGCAGATATGACCACTGATGGCAACTCGAACCAGGCTAAGCTGGAGTACTCTAACAAAACAGATGTGAAAGATGAGGATAAGGACGCGCCGGAGAACAATAATAAACGCGGCGATGAAACTGTCGTTTATACGTTCCAGATTCAGATTGTGAAGAAGGCTGATGTCCAAGAAAATGGTAAAGATATCTTCCTTGATGGCGTAACCTTTGATTTGTATAAGCTGGTAGGAAAAACTGAGAAGATTCCTGACGATGCAATCGAAATTAGTGCCGCTACAGCAAACGCACTGAAACTTCCGGCAGCAGGCGCTGACCAGAAATGGGTAAAAGTTAAGTCTGATATCACAACGGGTACTGACGGTAAAGTCAATGTGAACGGACTTGCAAACGGCACTTACTATCTGGTAGAAACTAAAACGAAACAGGGTTATAACCTTTTGAAGGCTCCGGTAGAAGTAAAATTGAGTATTGCTTATAAGACGACATGGGATGAAACCTTGCAGTATAAAGATGGTGTACTGGTTAAGCGTGATGTGACAAAAAAGGTAGAAACTTTTACTAAGGATGGTACTCAGACTGGCATTACCGAGGGCGATAAGACGTATGGCCGCCATGTTACCGTCATCATCAACCGCAAGGGCTTCGACCTGCCCACCACCGGTGGTTTCGGCACCCTGCTGTTCAGCGGCATTGGTGTGCTGCTGGTTGTGGCCGGTGTTGGCGTGCTGCTGAGCCTGAAAAAGAAGAACCGCACCTGATGCACCTGCCGCAAGGCAAAATAATTTTACAATTCACCAATAGGGTATAGAGGGATAATCCATCATACACAGGGGGAGGGCCGGGTTTGGCCCTCCCCCTATGGTGGGTTATTGGGGAATAAATTTTTTTGGGTGTACATGGCCGTTGTTCGGTTGATTTTTAGGTTCTGCGTGGGGAAACACCCTACGGGTTAGGTTTGTGGCGGGGAACCACCCCTCAGGCCGCTCCGCGTCCAGCTCCCCTCAAGGGGCGCCAATATCTCGCGTGGGGAACCTAAAAATAAATAGGGCAAGGCCCGTCAACGGGCCGATGGCGGGCATCGGCCCCTACAAATGGTTTTTATGTTTGCGGCGCGGGGTGGATGGGCGGCAATTATTAGGCCCGTCAAACGGGGCGTCGGGGACGCCGCCCCCTACATGCAGGGCGAGGTTTATTACAATTTTGTGGTGTGCAACGCCGTAAGGCCCTACAGATTATTTTATTGTTATTCACTACCCTAAAAACCACCCCCAACCCAATATCTCCTGAGCGGCGCAATGCGCCGCGGTCCACCACAATGATTCATTATTCTTTATTATTTATTCTTTTGCCTACTTCCAATTCCTAATTTCTAATTTCTAATTGCATCAGCTCCCAACTTCAACCCTCTCACGGAAAGGTTCGCGGTGACGCTATGGATACCACAACAAAACTAAAAGTCGGCTTTGCGGCCTTGATGATCCTGTCCGGCATTGGGGTGGCATCGTACCCGGTTATCAGCAACGCGGTGGCGCAGCGCCACGCCAGCGAAGCGATCCAAAATTACGATGATACCGTAAAAAGCATGGATACCGAAAAACTGGACGCCGCCAAGGAGGCCGCCCGCCGCTATAACCAGCAGCTGGACAGCGCCGTGGAGCGCGATGCCGCAGGCGAAGCGGAGGATACCGGCACCAGCTATGTGGACCTTGTGGATGTGGGCGAAAGCCTGGGGTATATCACCATCCCGAAAATTGACGTCAACCTGCCCATTTACGAAGGCACCAGCGATGATGTGCTGCAAAGGGGCGTTGGCCATCTGGAAGGCTCCAGCTACCCCCTTGGCGGCGAAAGCACCCACAGCGTGCTGACCGGCCACCGCGGCCTGCCCGAAGCCGTGCTGTTCACCGACCTGGACAAGCTGGAAGAGGGCGACTGTTTCTACCTGCATATTCTGGATGAAACGCTGGCGTACCAGGTGGATCAAATCAAAGTGGTGGAACCGGAGCACACCGAGGATCTGGAAATCACCGCGGGGCAGGATTACTGCACCCTTGTTACCTGCACGCCGTATGCCATCAACACCCACCGCATGCTTGTGCGCGGCACCCGCATCCCTTATAATGGAGAGGAAGAAACCAACACCCCGCAGGCCGTGCAGTATCAGGCGCTGCGCACCGGAACGGTGGTCAAGCGCGTGGTGGATGCCTGGCCGTGGATCGCGGTAACGGGCAGCATTGTGATCGGCGGCGAAGCGCTGCTGCTGCTTTTGCTGCTGCACCGCTGCAAAAAGCGCGAGGAGGATGACTAAATGGGACGGCTGATTGCTAAAATTCTGGCCTGGCTGGCCATTTTGCTGGGGCTGGCGCTGTTGATACAGCCCACCGCCGCCCAGTGGTGGACCAGCACCCGCAACGCCAAAACCGCTGCGCAGTTTGCGGCCCGCGCCGAAGCCCAGCCCACCGCCCCCGCGGCGGAGGAAACCACAGCCGAACCCCCGGAGCCGGAACGCGCCTACCCTGAACTGTACGCCGCGATGCAGGACTATAACGCGGAAATTTACGCCGGGGGCCAAAGCGGCCTGACCGACCCGTTCTCCTACGAGGAAGCCCCGCTGGACCTTGCTGCCTATGGCTATGACGATGATGTGCTGGCTGTGCTGTGGATCCCGCGCCTGAACCTGGAGCTGCCCGTTTACCTGGGCGCCAGCCGCGAAAACCTGGCCAAAGGCGCGGCGCTGCTGGGCCAGACCTCGATGCCGCTGGGCGGCGAAAACACCAACACCGTGATTGCCGCCCACCGCGGCTATTATGGCGCGGAAATGCTGCGCAACGTGCAGCAGATCCAGGTGGGGGACAAGATCCAGCTGACCACCCCGTGGGAAACGCTGATTTACCGCGTGAGCGAGCTGAAAATTATTGACCCCAGCGATATCAACGCTGTGCTGATCCAGCCGGGGCGGGACCTGCTGACCCTTTCCACCTGCCACCCCTACACCCGCAACAGCCAGCGCTACCTGGTAATTGCGGAGCACGACACCGCCGCTGCGGACACCACCAAAGAGGAGGATTTGCAGGAAAGCGCCGCTACCTGGGACGAAACGCCGCGCCAGGTGACCGTGGAGGATGCCGGCGGCAGCTCCATTGCCGAAGTGGCCCCCCAGGCCCTGACCCCATTGCCGGGGGAGGGCAGCGCGGAATCCGAGGGGAGCGCGATCTCCAATACCATGATCTGGCTGGAAAACAACGCACTGTGGGCCGGGCTGGTGGTTATTGCCGCCGCCGTTGGCATTATGGTGATATGGAAAAAACACCGGGAGGATTAACCATGCAGTACACACAGCAGGCCGCCGCCGTTACGGCCGAAGTAAACAAGGCCGTGCAGGGCAAACAGCAAACGGTAAACACCATCTGGATGGCCATGCTGGCGGGCGGCCATGTGCTGATTGAGGATATTCCCGGCGTGGGCAAAACCACGCTGGCGCTGGCCTTTGCCCGCGCGCTGGACCTGAAAGAAAGCCGCGTGCAGTTTACGCCGGATGTTCTGCCGTCCGATTTGGTGGGATTTTCCGTTTACCAGAAAGAGACCGGCAAGTTTGTGTACCACGCCGGTGCGGTGATGTGCAACCTGTTTTTGGGCGATGAGATCAACCGTACCTCCTCCCGCACGCAGTCGGCTTTGTTGGAAGTGATGGAAGAAGGCACGGTGACGGTGGACGGCGTCACCCGCCCGGTGCCCGCACCCTTTACCGTAATTGCAACCCAGAACCCCATCGGCGCCGCCGGCACGCAGATGCTGCCGCAGTCTCAGCTGGACCGTTTCATGGTCTGCGCCGTAATGGGCTACCCCGATGAGGAAGCGGAGCTGGCAATTTTGGCCGGGCAGAGCAAAGGCCGCCTGCTGGACCGTGTGCGCCCCGTTGCCGGTCAGGCGGATCTGCTTGCCATGCAGCAGGAGGTCAGCACGGTATTTGTGCATGAGCTGATGTACCGCTACATTGTGGCGCTGGCCCAGGCCAGCCGCAAGGACCCGCGCCTGGCCGTGGGGTTAAGCCCCCGTGCCACCCTGGCGCTGACCAGCATGACGCGCGCAGCGGCGTATCTGGCAGGGCGGGATTTTGTTGCCCCGCAGGATGTGACCGCTGTGTTTGATGCGGTTGCCCGCCACCGCCTGGTGCTGAACGACCAGGCCCGCGCAGGCGGCGAAACGGTGGACAGCGTAATGCAGGACCTGCTGCGCACCGTGCCGCGCCCCCGCCCCGAAAAGGCTGACCGCCATGGCAGGTAAGCTGGGCCGGGCGCTGGTGCTTTTGGTGCTGCTGGCCGCGGCGCTCATCACCCAGGCACCGCTGGCGGTGTTCCTGTTAGTGTTTGCGCTGGTGCTTCTGGTGCTGCTGCGGCTGGACGCCGCCTATCTGCGCAGGCAGGTAACGGCAGAGCTGCTGGTGCCGGACAAACCCGTGATACAGGGCGAAGATTTTACCCTGACGGTTCGGCTGCGCAACCGCAGCCGGTTGCCCATCCCTGCGCTTGTGGTGCTGCTGAACGCCGCCGATGAATGGGGCGGGGGGCAGATCACCCTGCGCTGCGCCGCCATGCTGGGCGGCAAGGAGAGCGCCGAACAGCGCATTACCCTAAACGCAGGCAAAAGCGGCGTGTGGAGCATTGCGGTGCGGGGCATCACCCTGCGGGATCACCTGGGGGTGTTCACCGCGGCATGCCCGGCTGCCGTGCAAAGCCAGAGCATCTGTGTGCTGCCCGCTGCCGCGGCTGGCAAAGCCAAAGCGGAAACCGCCCCCGATGAGGACGGCGACGAAGCCGACACCCGCGCCGCCCTGGGCGGCAGCTATGAGCTGCGGGAGTACCGGGACGGGGATACCATCAAGCAGGTACACTGGAAGCTGAGCGCCAAGCTGGACCGCCTGATGGTGCGCGAACCGCTGACCGCCCTGCGCGCTGCCCTGACCCCCGGTGGGGACCTGGACGGAACGGAGGAATGGGGGGATTTTCCCCAACAGGCGGCGAAGCACCGCAAAAACCCGCCCAAGCGCAAAAAAGAACGTACTGCCCTGAGCCGGCGCGGCGCTGCCGACCCTGGCAGTGGGCTGAAGTTTGTGGACCGTGTGCTGGTGAGCACCCAGCGCCCCGCAGCGCACCCCGCGTTGTGGCTGGCGGCAGATGCCGCGCTGCTGCTGGCGCTCACCTTTGGTTTGCTGCTGGTGCTTTCCACCGGGTTCGGCATTGCGGTGCCGTTGTGGGTGTGGCCCGCGGCAGCCGCTTTCTGCGCCGGGTGGGCGCTGTTCCTGCGTGCGCCGCAAACCCTGCGCCGCTGGGGGCTGCTGGCGGGGGGGATTGTGTATCTTGTGGTGTTGTTCATCTGCCAGCGGAACTTTTTGGCCGGGGCGCAGCAGTGCGCCGGGAACATTGCCCAAAGCCTGAACGCCCGCCTTGGCAGCGCGCTGCCGGTGGCCCAGGGCGGCAGTGCGGCGCAGCTGGGGCTGTTTTTGCTGCTGGCCGCGAGCCTTGCCCTGTATATCCGCCTGATGGCGACGGGCATGCTCTCGAA
>OLQR01000072.1_pt1 | contig 76915 bp, 70 predicted proteins | sample 1671881 | NCBI WGS metagenome assembly OLQR01 (sample SAMEA3136623, study PRJEB25190) | human gut metagenome | biome: human gut; feature: human-associated habitat; material: faeces | place: Austria | collected 2013 | reverse complement strand
GTACGAATGCAGAGCAAGACCGCCACGATCTCACCGCAATTCCTCCCATCCTTGGCCTGCCACGACACAGTGTCCGGTATGGGAAAGGTTATTTTTAACTGATGGTCCTCTCAACAGCACCAGGCTCTTCTGGGTTTTTCTATCATGTAGTTATTTCAACGGATAACTTGGACTTCCGCCTCTGATCCGTCTTTCTTCGTAATAAGAACATTCCGTTCTACTTTAAATATGATAGATTTAGAAAAAAAAGTTTTTCACATATAAAAAAATGAGCCTGACATGTATTGTCAGACTCTTTCTTCTAGATCTTTCCGATCCGTTCCATATGTGTTTGTAGTAGTTCATCTTCTAAAATATTAGCTGATACTGTAAAATCACAGGTGTTAATAAAATTTTCCTTTTTGCAATAAACAAGCAATTTGCAGCCTTGCTTATTCCGATAAGCACGAACTTTATCTGCGTACTGCGTCCAGGCAGAAGTTTCTGGGATTTCAATCAGCAATTGTGTATGACTTCCCTTTGCTTCTTCTAAAACTTCTTCTAAATAAAACTGCATTGTTTTATCTTCATCATATCCAACTCTGCAGATGATCGTCATAACATGAAAATCATTGATCTGATCTTTGTATTTTTCATAATTCTGAGAAAAGCAGACAACATTGATCCTTTTTTCTTGATCTTCAAAGTCAAAGAAACACATTTCCTGTTGTTTTTTTCTTGTAATAAAAGCATTCTTATTGAGAATTACTCCTGTTATTTTTATCCTGTATCCTTTTTGATAGTTACGAACTAAGACTTTGGATACAGCACAATTTGTTTCAATATGATCCATTGGATGTCCAGAAACAAACACCCCCAAAAGTTCATATTCATTTGCTAAATCTTTTAAATGGTCTGATTCATAAAACGGTGGCGTATAATGTTCAAACTCATCTTCTGCGATCCGGTGGATCTCTTTTAAATTTTTGATCTTCTCCATTGCTCGTTTCTTTTGAGCTTCCGTCTTCTTATTCAAGAAATCTTTTTCTGCCCTTTCAATCTCATTCTTTTGTTTTTCTAAAACTTTTAACTGTTCTGTGTAATAATCTTTTGCTTCGGCAATTGTCTGACGACTTCCAAATTTTTGGAATGCACCTGCGTTTAAGAGATTATTAAATAATGATTTTCCTGGGCGAACTCTTAGGAAGAAATCTCGAAAGCTTACAAATTTACTAATTTTACGTATCTGGATTAATTTTTCTGCATCAACTCCGACATTAGGAATATGAGTTAATCCAAATAAGACTTTTTCGTCATGTATCACAAAATCAAGCTGAGATAAATTAATATCTGGTGCTAAAACTTTGATCTTGTATCTGGATAAATCTTCAAAGATAGGCTGTGCTTTTTTAATATCGGTATAGTTTAACGTAGCTGTCAAATATTCTAATGGATAGTAGCATTTGCAGTATGCAGTCATATAAGCCACTTTTGCATAAGCGCATGCATGAGATTTATTAAATGCATATTTTGCGAATTCCATCATTTCGTCAAATAATTGATTTGCAATATCTTCTGAAATTCCATTATTTTTGCATCCCGTGATCTTTCGTTCCATATCGCCATAAACAAAAGCTGCTCTTTCTTTCTCCAGAACTTTTTCTTTTTTCTTAGACATCGCACGACGTACTAAATCTGCCTGACCTAAAGAGTATCCAGCCAGTTTCTGAAAGATCTGCTGAACTTGTTCCTGATAAACAATTGCACCATATGTAGGCTCTAAAATTCCTTTTAAAGCTGGAGTTGCATAAGATACTTTCTTACGTCCATGTTTTGTTTCGATAACAGAATCGATGTACTGCATTGGTCCAGGTCTATACATTGCAACTAAGATTGCTAAATCTTCAAAACTGGAAGGCTTGAATCTTCTCAGCATATCTTTCATCCCATCGGATTCAAACTGAAAGACACTGTTCGTATCACCTTTTGCAAAAATCTGATCAAACACCTGTTTATCATCCATTTCCATGTGATCAAAATCAAGAATTCTTCCAGTTCTTTCATAGACCATACGAATAGTATCTGTTAAGACATTTAAGTTACGAAGTCCTAAGAAGTCCATTTTTAATAACCCGTTTTCTTCAATCTTGACCATATCGCACTGAGAAGTCCATTGCTTCTTTTTGACATTATTAAGCAAAGGAATATATTCCCTGACATCTCCGTTATCTGCAATAACAACTCCTGCAGCATGCATTCCAAAACTGTATAATCTTCCATATACAAGAGATGCATCATGTAAGATTGCTTTTGATAACTTCTGATCCGTTTCTAATACATTAGCACAAACATATCCAGATATTTTCTGAAAGATTTTTTGACATCCTAAGCATTTTTCACATGGTTTAGTACATCCTTCACATGGACTGGATTGTTCATTCGCCTTCTCAACCATAGCAATGATCTCATTAACTAACGGCAATAAAACACCTTTATCCTTGTAATATCGCACACTTAAAACTCTTCCTGCAGTACGGATTGCTTCTTTGATCTGGTATCTTCCCTGTGTCATAATACAACAAGTGGAATGCTGTCCATATTTCTTTTTTACATACTCAATTAAAAGATAACGCACTTCTGTATGGATATCACTGTCGATATCAGGCATGGATACACGTTCTGGATTTAAGAATCGTTCAAATAACAAATTGTTTTTGAGCGGATCAATGGATGTGATGCCTAAACAGAAACATACCAATGATCCCGCAGCGGATCCTCTTCCAGGGCCAATGGAATATCCGATATAATTTGCATTTTCATTAATATAGGACATGAATTGGTTTAATGACATTTCGTCTACATGCTCTTTTAAATATTGCAGATTCTTTGGTGTCAATTTTCCAATCAATCGTCCAACTTCTAGGAAATCTTTTACAATCATATGATAATCTGCGTATCCCATACTTTCAATGATATTTAATTCATATCGAATACGTTTTTGATATATTGGATCCTGATCCAGTCCTTTTCCTTTTAATCCAGCATATGCTGCTTTTTCCAATTCCGCGTTAATGTCTCCGCCATTCTTTAAAAATTTTGGATAGTGCTCTTCTTTTTTAAAGATAACATTACATTCTTTGATCAGACGATAACTTCCCTGCATTGCAGCCTCTACATCATCAGCAGAAATATTCAATTCAGATAAAATACTTCTAAGTTCTTCATCTGTTTTGATATAAAGCTCTCTGGCATACTGATCTAAAGGACGCCACGTTCCATTCTCTGCAGATCTCATGATCTCTCTTGCATGGAAATCGTCCTCTGAATTATTTACCATATGCGCATCATTTGCAGATATCGTCTGTAATCCATATTTTTTTGCATATTGCACTAAAACAGGCATGATCTTTAATTCTTCAGGAACTCTGTGATTTTGAATTTCTATCCAAAAGTTATCTTTTCCAAAGATATGCATCATTCTTTGAATCTGTGTATCAACACACTGACTTACAGCTTCCTGAGAAATGCATGCATTTTGATCTTTTCTTATTCTCTGAAATAAATTTGTGATCTTTCCAGTAATACCTTTTCCCTGATTTACAAGATTTCTTTGTTTCGTAATTTCTTTCTGCTTGTCTTTGATTTCTTGATCTAGTCTTTTAACAGCAAGAGAGGCATCTTTTGAAAATTGAATTTCTTTATTCAACTGCTCCAATGCGTATTTATAAGCTTCCGTTCCTTCTAATTTTGCAATTCTGTTTTTCTTTGCAGTAAATTTTTGATTTGCAACCTTTCTCTCTTTGGCGCGTTCTTCTGTCAGAAGTTTCTTTTCCATTGTTAATTGATTTAAATGTTCAACTTCTTTTTCCTGATTGTCTAATACACTTTGAAAATTTTCCACAGGAATGTGATACTTTTCTCCAAAATTGATCAACTTTCTTTTGCTTTTTTTTATAATGTTATCATTATGCAAAAGAATCGTTCCAAGAGGACCACTCATACAAGCACTGGTTGCAATAACATTTTCATGCCCATCTGTTCCTGGTCCAAAAAATCGCATTAAGATGTCATCATTCATCACAGGGTATGTTTCTTTTTCCAAATGATGATTGGATTCTGTGACTGCTTTTGCAATCTGATGATACCCTTTTAGATTTTTGGCATGCAGGACTAAATGACTTCTTCGGAATGGTAATTTACTATTATGATAATAAGCTTCCACGCCTGGGATCGCTTTTATTCCATATCCTTTGCAGCAATCTAAAAATTCTTCCAAAGAAGCCATATTCCCATGTTCAGTGATCGCCATTGCTTCAGCTCCATATTCTGCAGCTTTTTTCACCATATCTCCAACAAGTGCAGCGGAATCAAATTTACTAACATCTGTGTGAAAATGATTCACTATTTTTAACATATTCTTCTCCTTTCGTCATGTTAACTGTTACAAAGTAAATATGATTTTTTTGACAGAAAATAAAATCAGACTTCAATTTTCTGTCCAGCTGCAAATAAAGCTTTCGAAAGGAGCATTTCTAGTTCCTGATGAACACCTCTAACCCCTGTTCCGTTTTTATATGCATCATAACACGCATTTTGAAGCGTCTCTTTTGTTATCGTTAAATTCTTTCCTTGTTCGTAAAATAAACTATGATACTCCTGCCACATATCCTTCTTTGCAATCACAATATTGTAAAGAGACTTTGGGGATAGTTTATTTAACTGAATGATTGCACGAAATCTAGCTAATAATTCAGAGATCATTCCATCATTCTTTAATTCTTGAAATACGCTGATGGATTCCATCTGGCCCTTTGTTTCTGTAAATCCTAACGGGATTTTACTGCATTCTCTGTTCTTTATTAATTCTGGAAAAGCACCAAGGCAGATAAATAGCATATGAGAGGTATCAATGTACTCTACCTGTCCATCTCGTTTTGTAACGGGGACCTTTCTACCTTCAACGAATTTTAATAATGATTTTTGCATCAAGAAATTTAATCCATTTTCTGTATCAATCTCAATGATCTTGTCAAATTCATCTAAGAATATGATCGCTCGTTCTGTTTTTTCTTTATTTGAATCAGAAATATCATACGCATGTTGAACCATTTCTGAAAGATCATTTCCTTTGTATCCAGCTGGTGTATAAGCAGAAATATCTTCAATTAAAACTGGATAATCTTTTCCGCAATATTTTTCCACCTGCCTTGCAACCTCTGTCTTTCCAGATCCGGTTGGGCCAACAATAAGTGCATTTGTTCGGATCAACTCTTTTTGTTGAATATGTTTATAAATTGTTAATGCAATCTGCTGCATTGCATGATTCTGTTCAATGACGGAATCGGATAACATCTGATAAATACGATCCAACGTATATTTCGGATCATTTACAATATTTTTTGTTTTGTGTCGATCACTTTCTATTTTTACGATCTGATAACATGTCGGGCATACTTGTATTTTTTCTCCTTCTAGAGATAACGTGAACATTGCTTTGTTTTTATGACATAATGGGCAGGTCTTTTCATTCGTGTAAATTCTATTCGTCATTTTTTCTCCTTTCTAACTCCATATGAAGTGTTTCTAAATCATAAAAGCATCTTGGATCTAATTTTGTTTTTTCTCTGATCTCATCAAACATATGATAGATCTGATACCGATGCAGATGGTGTTTTGCTGCTACTTTACTGATATTCATGTCACAATTCATGAAGTCTATTAAAATATCCTGTTCCTGATGTGTTAAATAAGTTTCATGCAATTTCTGGAACCTTTGATCCATATTTTTCGACAAAAATTCTAGATACTGTATGATTTCTACGATCTCATTTGCAGATAACTGATAAGTATATTTTTGTACAGAGTGTTTTACATCTCCAAATTCCCATTGAATTCCTTGATCATGATATAAATGGATCACATCCTTTCTTAATTGATGCTGTAGATGCTTAATCTGAGCACAAGAGCATTCATTGATTTTTAGTTTTTTATTCTGAATTATTATGTTTTTTATGATCATATTTCTTTTGTTTCCTTTTAAAATTTCTTCTTTATACAAATATGATTTTTTATTCTGATTTTCTTTTTCACATATAAAATTTTCTCATATCGCATATTTGAATTGAGAAAATTAATCCGGATGCTCCACGAAAGGAGGATCCTATAGGATTTTTAAAAGAATTTATCGATTTTATCAAAGGTTTTGTTGTAGATGGTGGCAGAAGATATCTGGAGAAAAAAATTTGACTTTCTTTGGGAAAGAATCAAGCCGCTCTTATTAAAAGCTGCTAGAAAATTATGTCAGATATTGAAAGACAGGCTACAGAAGGTAAAAAAGAAATGGTTAGAACTCAGGCAAAAGAAAAGAGCCAATGTCCACGAAACATTGACTCTGATCTTCATAAATGAATACCGGCATGATAATCATTCATGTGAAATTATGATTATGATCACAGTCACTCAAAAATACATGATCATGATCGTTGTGACCAGTTTAAAATAAGCTGATCATAAAGCAAAATAACAATTAAATCAGCATCCGGACGATTCTCACTTAAGGGATCGTTCGGATTTTTACTTCATATTAAATATGAGAGATTTGATAAATTATTTTGTTTTACCACAAGCACACTGATATCCTGTGATGATTTTTTCATCATAAGCTTTTTTATCGACTTTCCACACTTGTTTGGTTGTTGCATCGTGATGAATGTAATGTGGACGTAAAGAATAATTATGACCATCACATTTTCCGTCCCAACCGCCGCTAGCAATATACATAGCATATGGTGGAACATCTTTTACATCCTTAGGATTGACTCCCATTTCTTTATAAATGGCAAGATCATCACTATAACGTGGCCATCCATTTTCTTCTGTCCATCCCCAATCTCGTTTCATATCTTCTAGCGTAAGATAATCATTTGGCAATTTTGGGTATGTTTTATCTTTAATACTGTTAATAAAGTCCTGATCTAAATCACGACCATCTTTTAAACAAATATTATGATTAAATCCAGAATATTCATCCCACGCATCAACTTTTACCGTTTCATAATGGCCCTGTGCATCATGATGAACTGTCTTATAAACTGGCTTGTAATCATGTGTGTGCGTTGCAGTCGTTACCGTAAATGTCTCTCCGTTTTTCTTGATCACACGGACTTTCACATTATCTGAACCGATCTTTTTAGATAATGTCATTTTCCATGCCCCGGAATTTGCATTTGCTTTCTTTGTGTATGTCTTTCCGTTTACAGTAACCTGAACCTTATAACTTGGTCTGGTATAACCGGAAATTGTTCGACTGCTTGGTGTAAATTTGTTTACTTTAACTGTTTTTGCAATTCCATAAACTGTCTTTTTTGCATACAGCTTTTTCTTTTTATAAGACTTCACTGTATATTTCTTTCCTGCTTTTACTTTTGGAACCTTGACTTTAAATTTTCCCTTTTTATTGGCTTTGACTTTATATGTCTTTTTGCCAACTTTGACTTTTACTACATTTTTCTTTTTGGTCTTTCCTTTGATCACGGTCGCATTTTCATAAACTCTATTCACAGAGAGCTTCTTTGTTGCTGCACTGACATTTACATTTCCAGTCAATGCAACACTTGCAGCCATCATCAGAGAAAATAATCCGAATGTTAGCTTTCTTTTTCTCATAATTGTTCACTCCTTTTTTTAGTCTATTGATAATAATAGTTTAAGACAAAAATAGAGGAATTACAATTTTGTCATTCCTACTACAAATATGATTGATTTATTTTTTTTTATTTTTTCACATATAAGATTTCGGATTCTTTTTGAAAGTTATCCGATATTATATAAAAGAACAAAAAAAAGAAGAGTCAGCTATAAAACCAACTCTTCTTCGAATCTATACGTTTTTAATTACGCATTCTGTTTTCTTCTACGATAGAATAGATATCCCCCTACCATAGCACATGCACTGATGCCTGCAAACAACATCATCTGTGTGTAATCTCCTGTTTTTGGAGTTCCACTTTCTGATGATCCTGATCCACCTGATCTTTCAGATGTCTGATGAGGAGTTGCTTTGGAAGAAACTTTTACTGTCTGTTTCTTATCATTGATATCCTCATGTCTTCCGATCAGTGTATTGGTATCTACATCATACATTTTCTCAAATGCTACCAGAGATTTACCATCTAATGCACTGGCATCGAATTTAAATACGACTTTTACTTCTCCATTTGCCCCTTTAGCGACAAATTTTGTAGAAGCCATAACTTTCTTACCATTGATCTTTAATGGTTTCTTTGTTGCTTTGTCATATAATGTACCCTGTACTTCATAAGTCTTACCAGGTACAAGATTTGTGTATTTCACAACGTCTACAACCGTAACTTTCTTAGAAGGTTTCACGTTGTGAGAACCATCTTTTTTGTTTGTTGCTGTTGTATGTAATTTTGGAGCATGTACGGACTGATCTTCATCATTAATGTCTTCATGAGTTCCAATTAAAGCACCTGTTTTTACATCATACATCTGTTCATAAGCAACAAATGTGTGTCCATCCAGATCACTTGCATCAAATGTGAATGTAATATCAACAGATCCTTCACTTGTTTCTGGTGTGAATTTTGCAGAAGCTGTTACTTCTTTTCCATTGTCCATAACTGGTTTCTTTGTGTTCTTGTCATATAAAACACCTTTTACTTCCAGTTCTTCTCCTGGAGTAACATTTTTATAAGATACAGTATCAACAATTGTGACATTTTTCTTTGCTTCTACAATATGATCTGCATTTTCTTTGTTTAATGCAGTTGTATGGAGCTCTGGGAAGTTGACTGTCTGATCATTGTCATTGATATCTTCATGGCTTCCGATCAGAGATTTTGTCTCTACATCATATGCTTTTTCATAAGCAACAAGAGTTTTTCCTGCCAAAGATGATGCATCAAACTTGAACGTTACCTGAGCAGCTCCATTTGCTTCTGATGGAGTAAATTTCGCTGTAGCAGTGATTTCTTTTCCATCAACTTTTACAACTTCTCCTGTTTCTTTATCATGAAGAACACCCTGAACTTCAATTTCTCTTCCAGGTTCCACATTTTCATATTTTACTGTATCGATCAGTGTTGTTTCTTTTCCTGCATTGACAGCTTTGTTATTGCTTTCTCCAGTTAAAGTAGTTCCGATTTTTGGAATTACAACGGTCTGATCATTGTCATCAATGTCTTTATGGTCAGCGATCAACGCCCCCGTTTCAACATCGAAAACTTCTTCATAAGCAACAAGAGTCTTTCCTGCAAGAGCTGATCCATCAAATGTGAATTCAACTTCTGCTGTTCCAGATTCTGTTTCTGCAGTAAATTTGCCTGTTGCAGTTACCTGTTCTCCATTAACAGTGAATGGTTCTTTCGTTTCTTTGTCATAAAGAATACCTTTTACTTCATATTCACGACCTTTTTCAAGTCCCTGATATTTTACAGTATCCACTAATGTGATCTTCTGATCAGCATTTACAACATGGATCTGATTATCTTTTCCAACAAGAGTTGTACCGATCTTTGGAATAGAAACAGTCTGTCCTTCATCATTGAGATCTGCATGAGATCCAATTCTGTTTTCTCCCTCATAGAGATCTTCAAATACAACTGTTGTTGTACCTGCAAGATTACTTCCATCGAATTCGAATTCAAGTTCTACTGTTTCACTATTAGAAGTTGCTGTAAATTTCTTTTCAGCACTTACTTCTTTTCCATCAATTTCTAAAGGATTTCCTGTGTTCTTGTCGATCACTTTTCCTTTTAATGTATACTCTCTTCCTTCGACAATGTTTTCAACTTTGACTGTATCAACCAGAGTTACCTTCTTGCCTGCATATGACATATGAGTTCCATTTGTCTTATCAGATGCTGTTGTGGACACTTTAGGGATCAGAGTTGTCTGATCTTCATCTTCGATGTCCTGGTGAACTGCATACTCTTTGCCTTTATAAGTAAGAGATTCAAATGCAACGATTGGTTTTCCTGCAAGTTTAACTCCTGAAAATTCAAAGATAACATCTACAGTTCCGTTCTTAGATTCTGCTGTAAATTTTACACTGGATGTGATCTCTTTACCTTCATCATCTAATGCAGGCGTTCCTGTTTCTTTGTCCATTAATTTACCATTGATCGTATATGTTTTTCCAACGATCAGGTTTTTGTAGGATACAGTATCTTTAATTTTCATGTTTGTAAATGCTTCTACAAGATTAGATCCTGTATTTGCATCGCTTGCTTTTGTTTCAATGCTGACAAAACTGATCGTCTGACCTTCATCATTGATATCCTGATGAGTTGCGATCGTTGCCCCGTCAGATTCTCTTGTTAAGACTTCAAAGACAACAACATCTTCTCCGCCAAGATCACTTGCATTGAAGTTTAATTCAACATCAACGCTTCCTGCTTTTGTTGTATTTGTAAATACTTTTGTCCCAGTCACTGCTTTTCCATCTTTATCAAGAACAACAGCACCTGTTTTCTTGTTCATTAATGTAGCAGTTAATCTGTATTTATCAGGAGCTACATGTTCGTAATTTACAGTATCAATGATCGTAACATCATCTGTTGCAGATGCAATGTTATTATCTGTTTCTTCATTCTTTGCTTTTGTACCGATTTTTGGTTCGGATTCATCTGTGATGGTTCCACCCTGAATTGTTTTACCATCTTTTGTGATATAGAATTCGAATTTAACAAGTTGTAATCCTTTGTTGGAATCACTTCTTAATTCTTCGACTTCATATTTACCATAAGGAAAAGCACCTTTTTGGTTATCGACATTAGCCATACTTCCGTCTTCCCCTTGGCCAAACCATGTACCAGCATTGTGATCAAAATCAGAAGCTTTTAAAACAGTGTCTTTTTTATAATCCTTTAACAGTTTGTCATTCGCATTTGTATTTTTGGAATGATCAACAGCTGTAGAATCATATTCTCCATTTTTGTCAGTTACAACAACATGGGATTCTCCAGTTGCTGCATTTGTGATCTTAAATGCTGCATTGATATTTTTTTGTTCATCAGATTTCTTATTGAATACATAGTTTCCTCGAATGATCTGGTTTTTGAAGTTCAATCCTTCTACCATATTTGCGGTATAAGTTGTTCCATCTTCTCCATGGCATTCAACGGTATGTTCATTACCATCGCTAATCATGTATCCCTGACTTGTTGCGATCTCTTTCACACCATAAGTACCGTAAGGTAAGCTGCGATCTTCTGTCTGAGCAGTGTATTTCTTTTCTTTGTCATTCCATGTTGTAGAGATTTTTGTAACCTCTTCTCCTGGATTGATTGTTTTACCCTCATATTTGATCGCATTTGCACTGCGGTTAATGATAGAGAACTGTGTTCCTCCTAAAGTCGCTGCATCTTCAGCTAACTTATGGTCTTTACCACCGATTGCTTCACTCTTATTCAGCTCTGCATCGTTTTTTGTTACCTGAATTCCATACATTTTTGTAGGATCAGATACTGTGAAATCAGAAACAACTTTACTTGGCTGTTCTCCATCTTTTCCACTGACTTTTGTGAAATATGTTCTGTCATTTAAGACCTGTCCACTCACAGATACAGTAGAATCACTGATCTTGTATCCGTCTGGAGCTTTTGTTTCTTCAATGGTGATGGTTCCGTAAGGAACACATGGAAGTCCAGATGCATCTGTATAGAAATCATCTCCTGAAACTTTATATGGAGTTTTGAATTCTAGTACATAACGATTTCCTAACTTCTTAGTCTCTAAAACCCAAGTTCTAGTCGCAGTACTTGGAAGTTCAGATTTACTATTATAATATTTGTTGTAATATTTGACTGTAAATTGAGCACCAGATAAATTTGCATCACCTTGAATGACTTCTCCAGTTTCTTTATCAACCTTTTTAACTTCAAAGTTAATTGGGTCATTGTCAGGCTGATCGGATACAGTCACAACAGCTGGATTATCATCATCGTTGTCTGTTGTTACTTTCACAGAATGAACGGTATCATCTTTTAAGTATCCCTGAGGAACTTTCGTTTATTGCAATAGGTAAGATCTTGATCTTTCCTTTTCGTTTTTTAAAACGTATAAAAACACAAATTATTTTGTTTTACCACACGCACACTGATATCCTGTGATGATCTTTTCATCATAAGCTTTTTGATCCACTTTCCATTCTTGTTTTGTAGATGCATCATGATGAATCTTAATTATAACAGGTCTTAAAGAATAATTATGTCCATCACATTCTCCATTCCATCCATGCAATCCCATATACATACTATATGTTGGAGCCCATTTATCTATTTCAAGATTTTCATTTATGAAAACAGCAGCATCTTCATTTAATTTGGGGTATCCATTTTCTTCTGTCCAGCCCCATTCTTTTTTTGTTGCTTCATCATAATCGGGATATGTTTTATTTTTTACACTATCCAGATAATCTTGTGTAAGATCTCGACCATCTCTTAAACAAATATCATGTGATACTGTTTTTTCTTCATCATAAGCTGGGACCGTTACCGTTTCATAATGGCCCTGTGCATCATGATGAACTGTCTTATAAACTGGCTTGTAATCATGTGTGTGCGTTGCAGTCGTTACCGTAAATGTCTCTCCGTTTTTCTTGATCACACGGACTTTCACATTATCTGAACCGATCTTTTTAGATAATGTCATTTTCCATGCCCCGGAATTTGCATTTGCTTTCTTTGTGTATGTCTTTCCGTTTACAGTAACCTGAACCTTATAACTTGGTCTGGTATAACCGGAAATTGTTCGACTGCTTGGTGTAAATTTGTTTACTTTAACTGTTTTTGCAATTCCATAAACTGTCTTTTTTGCATACAGCTTTTTCTTTTTATAAGACTTCACTGTATATTTCTTTCCTGCTTTTACTTTTGGAACCTTGACTTTAAATTTTCCCTTTTTATTGGCTTTGACTTTATATGTCTTTTTGCCAACTTTGACTTTTACTACATTTTTCTTTTTGGTCTTTCCTTTGATCACGGTCGCATTTTCATAAACTCTATTCACAGAGAGCTTCTTTGTTGCTGCACTGACATTTACATTTCCAGTCAATGCAACACTTGCAGCCATCATCAGAGAAAATAATCCGAATGTTAGCTTTCTTTTTCTCATAATTGTTCACTCCTTTTTTATTAATCTGTTGATATTGACAGTTTACGATAAAAACAGAGAAATTGCAATTTTTGTGTTCGTATACATTTCAAAAAACTAATACAAAGATCTCCATCTTTTCCCCTGCGCCACACCGGGCATGCGACTTTCATCGCACACGGCGTTCCATCTGATCATGCGATCAGACTTGGGACGATCCCTCCACTGCTTGTTATCACAGTTTCATCGGTACTGTGTCCCTACTTTCACAAGAATAAAAACATTTCGTACTGCTTCCTATACGCCATTCTTGCGTATTCTTTTTATCCATAAGTACTTATAGTTACCATTCCATTGACAGATGTTCTTAGATGTCTCTTGCTTACGACGTTCCGAATATCTTAGCTTTCCATAAATCCTTAGGTGTCTGCTATGAGCCTGTCAGATTCGATCATCCTTGTTTGATCGCCCGAATTTCATATAAAAGATTCTTACTTTTCGGTATCTGACACTGATCTTATCAGTCATGATCTTTCGATCAAGTTTACGTTTAGACACTTACCTTCGCAGATTCGTCAGTATTTTCTACATTCTCACCTTAGATTTTTTATAGCATCCCGGCATATCAGTTTTCATATGAAGATTCACTTAGAAAACCTTCTGCCGACTTTACCTGGCTTCATACATGTTCACACTGTCATGATCCTATGCATGCAGGAGTTTAGATCATTTGCTTCAAGTCAACATGACGACTCTCATTTCAAATGTCAGATATTCAGTTGTAACTATTATAGTCCTTCTGTTTCATGATCTCTCATTTATCAGAAAACGTCTCGCACCTTTTACGTAATAAGTTCCTGCGTCAACTTCTACGACTTTAGAATTTCCATTTGCATCAGTTTTTAAAGTTGCTACTTTGTTTGTACATGCCTTTTCTTTGTAAACTCCGTACTCAGCATTTGCCAAACTATAGCAACTGTTTCCGTTTGTCATTGTAGTATTTGCGGATATTTTTTTCAGCTTTAAGCTTCCTTTAGACTGGATCGCAACTTTGTAGATTCCAAATCCTGACTGTGTATTGATCTTTTGACTGTTTAATCCAAAGACCACATAACCAGCAGATGTGTCGACGTGAAGGATTCTTAAACGAACCTTTCCATCTTCTTTATCATGAAATTCTCCCATAGGGTTGCTGATATGAGCACACTCTCCAGCGTACATATGTCGGCTGCTATAAGTAGAACCTTTTTTCTCATTGCTGTCATCATTTGTATAGGTTGTTACAAATGATCCTTTCTGATGGAAATTCAACTTCGCTTTGTTTCCATTTTTTGCCGTGACTTGGTATTTATAGTCACTATAATTTGGTAAAGTCATACCAAAAGTAACATTTTCTAAATTCTTTTTAGCCTGAGGATCTTTGATCGAACTGTTATTATATAACTGACTCCATGCATCATTATCTTCAGATGGTACATATAAATATTTAATGCTGTGCTTGATTGATTCTGCACAAGCTTTGGCATTATAGTTTACCTGTGTATCTTTGATATCTGAAAAATAACGGATCGCTGTTTTATATTCGAAATACTGTCCATCCTGTAATTTAGATGTATCGATCCTATCAAAGACGATCGGATCACCTGTCTTTTTATCAGTAACAAATTTTAATTTTGAAGCCCCGCTAATGGAAGCGCTCACATCATTTGTTAATAATCTTGCAACAGATTTTAAAGCTCCGATCTTTTTGATCTTTACTTTAACTGATGTTAAACTTGCAGGAGATGCTGCGATCTCTAATACTCCAGTTGTTTTGTCAAAAACAGCAGTATCTTTTGTAAGATCCATTGCATTCTCAGATCCATTTAAGTATACCTCAACGTCACTTAATTTTAATTTATCTGCGACACGTTTACTTGTAGTGATCGGGATCTTTACTGTAACATCATAAGTATTTGCTTCAACTGCCTGTTTTGTAATGTTTCCGCTATTATCGACAATTGTATCAATACTCATTGTCTGATCTTTAATAGATCCAACACTCATTACCTGTCCTGTGATCAGAATATTCTTATCTTTTTCAAAATAAGATTTTGGAATGTAAGCTAATCCAGTTGTTTTATCAAATTTGATATCTTTAATCACATCTGGATTTGCATTGTCTGTACCTTTCACAAAAGCTGCATCATACAGTTTTCCAGTATGATTGATCTTTGACGCTGCTAAATTCACAACATAATAATCTGCATTATCATTTGCCTGATAAACAGGGATAATGCTTGTATATTGGGAAAGGAATGCATCAGAGTACTTTGTCCATAACTCATCAATAGTACAATTACTTGGAATCTTTGATTCCTCTGCAAGTAATTGTTTCAAACGGATCGTATATCCTGTCTGTTCCAGATCATTTTTAATGTTGGCTACTGACTTACTAGATTTAATAGAAGCCATTTTTTTATTGATGTTTTTTGACACATAAGACTCTGTATCATCATATTTCAGCTTCTTTGCTGTAATTTTGACATCATTGTCTAATTTTGCATCTGCTGCAAAGGTTGTCACCATATTTGCAGAGACAACTCCACCAAAAGATGTAGCGATCGCTAATGTAGAAGCTACAGCTTTTTTAAAATAACGCATGATTTTATTCTTTGTCATCATTTTTCTCCTTTACTTAAAATCTTGTTTTTTATCTTTTTAGTTTCATGTTCCTTCGCTCTCAGAACATTTTGTTTTTTGGCGGTGCTCTTTTTTCTTGATTCATACAGATACCCCCTTTTCAGAAAAATTATGTAAATATGATATAAAACTTTCCCAGATCAATTCTTTTTATCTGGGAAAATTCATGTTTCGGAGAAAAGAATAACTTTCATGCATTACTTATCCACTTTTACTTTTTTACAAACTTTGTTTTGAATGCGTTATTTAATTTTCAATGAACGAATGAAACGTCTCATTAACGCCTCACTATAAATATGATATTTTTGAGAAAAAAAATGAACGTGTTGATATATATTGCATTATTTTAAATTTCCTTTGAAATGCTCACGAAATGCTGCTACTTCCTTATTTTCTTCTCACTTTAAATATGATTTTTCTTCAAAAAAAATTTTTTCACATATAAAAAAATGAAATTGTCAGATTAATTTTCAGAAATCGCATATTTGAATTGAGAAAGCAAATCCGGATGCTCCTAAGAAAGGAGAATTCGGGATGAAAGAATTCATAGTAAAAGCAGTCATGGAACTAATCGATATGACAAACAATGGGATCATCAGCTTTGTTGTTACCGTTGCTGCCACGAGATATATGACAAAAGACAAAACAGATGTATGCAGGATAAAAGAAAGAGCCAATGCGTCCCAGACATCGGCTCAAAACAAGATTGATTCTGAAGATTATAATCCACAAAAATCTTCTGAAATCATCAATTACATAGATATTCACGATAATATTGACTGCAATATCTATGTAAATATAAACACTGATCCTGAAAAAGATCAGTAAAAAAAGAAAACTTAATAACCAGCATCCGGATATTCTCACTTATGAGAATGTTCGGATTTTATTTTGCTTTCATTTTAAATATGAGAGATTTGAAAATAAATATTTTTCACATATAAGATTTTTTAGCTCAAAAAAAAAGACTTGGATATTCCAAGCCTTATTCCTGCTGAAATCTCAGATAAATCTGATGTGCTCGATTGATGCAGTGTCGAAATTCATTCATAACAGACTGTATGTTATAAGGTAGAATTTTTTGCATGATCTGTGAATACGCATTCGAAGTACACCATAGTTGGATCATCTTTTGATATTTCTGTGCCGTTTCTAATGATTTATTACGGATCAGAATGCAATATGCCTCATAATCATCATGATACAACTGATTAACGCCAAAATGCTTCTCTTGAGAGCATGCAAGGTATTCTGTATCAAGGTCTCCATTTTCTCCATTGATCAAATGCTTTGTAACGCAGGATCCTTTTGTTTGTTGAAATTCTTTTGCCTGATCATATGTAATGACTTGTTTTGGGAAATAAGCTCTTTTTTTAAATTGAAGCAATCCAATAAATTTTAGATCATTCGAACTTAATCGTTCTTTTCGTTCAATTTCCTGTTCAAAACCATCTCCATCATTGATCTGATACAATTCCTTTCCTCCTGCGATATCGCCAGCGATACAGATCGCATCGTATTTTGAACATCCTTCGATTTCTTCGATCATCCTGATGACACCCACTGTCTCTTCGCAGGCAAAACAATGATACCCATATTCCGTTAAAATACAGTTGTTGGCTCTTGTATCTTCCTTTCCAAGACGTTCAAAATGTCCTGGGCAATGGATAAAATCATAGGCGCCTCTGTGAACGATATCTAAACCAAAGTATTCTGCGACTTCTTTTCCTGTTACATTATCTAAGATTTCTTCGATATCATAGAGTGGTCTCTTATTATATCTCATATTATTTCTCCTTTCATCTCTCATTCATACCTTAAATATGAAAGATAAGAGAAAAAATAAAAGGCAGGAGAACCTGCCTCAATTTTGATCATATTTTCTGTTGCATTATAAGAGATCGAGCATTTCCATAGCTGCATCACTCATATCTTCTTCTAAGAAAGAGATATCGTCTTCTTGATTTCTTTCCTTTACGGAATAATCATTCTTTAGTCGCATACGCAACTGTTTGATTCCTCTTTCTTTAGACTTTCTGATTTCATCAGTTTTTAATCCTGTTTCTCTTGCAATCTCTCTCTGTGATTTCTGTTCACAAAAATGCATTTTTAGAACGACACGCTCCACTTCAGGTAAAGAGTTAATCTTATCAGCTAACGCCTTGCGTTTTTCTGACTCCAGAATAATTTCTTCAGGGGATTTTTCTTCCATTTGATTTGAAAAGAAATCATTATCTGTTGATTCGATATGATTTAGAGTCTTTCCATCGATCTTACGTGTTGCTTTGATCGTTTCAATGTTCATTCCAAGCTCGATTGCAATATCTGCATCTGTTGCTTCCTTATGATTTTTTTCATACTTACGTTCGACCTGACGGATCAACTGATTATTTTTCTGATAATGTGCAGTTGATTCATTTACAAATCTTGTAATGTATTCTGTCATATTGTGCACAATATAAAAACGGAAAAAAGTTGTTGGTTTTGCTCTTTTCACATCATAAGTTTCTAACCCTTCCAAAACAGCCATATATCCCTCTTGAAGCAGATCGTCAAAATATTTTGTTACATATGTGGAAAATTGTTTTTTCATCAAACTTTTGATATAATTTTCCATCGCTTGTAATGCAAGATATTTTGCCATTTCCTGATTTCCATGGTGATACATCTCCATGATCTTCTCAAATTTCACCTGTTCCTCTTTCTGCTGTTTTTTTGACTGCTGCTTGCTCATTTTAGTTCCCCTTTCTTTTCAAATTGATTCCTTAACTCTTTGGTATAAGATAGCATCCAGGCAATCTCATGAACTGAAAAACTATGTCCAGTACATTTCAAAAAATAATTGATCATTTTTATATCGCTGATCTCTTTTTGTTTATAGTATTGCCAGATGATCTGATGGAGCATTTCCATCTCTTTGGTTGTGATCAATTTAAGTCCCTCCAATCGTCATATGTTACTAATTTAAATATGATAGATTTTAAAAACTCTAACTGATCGTTGTTACATCTGCATAGAATTCATGATTCTGCCATGCACCTGTGATACGATATCTTGCTTCTTCATAAGATAGCTGTACTTCTCCCTCATTATACTGATCATTATCTGTAAGCGCGCTTCTCTGTAAATTTGTTTCTGTCACAACCAATAATTTTGTGAATTGGTTTAGATAATTCTTTTGCATGATCGGGATAATGTATAGTTTTAAACCATCTTTGATCATAACCTGATAATGACTTTGGTAATATTCTCTGTTATACTCCTCTGGATGATAAGAATTAACTTTTTCATCTTCTTTATCAACTCTTATAGAGCGATCTTCCATACTTCCTAGATAAATCTTAGAACGGAAAAATCCATTTTCCCATAAACCACGACAAGTAAAATTGATCTTGTTGATTTCATCTACAAATTGGACAGTTTTTCGTTCTTCCAAAGTTGAACACAATGTTTCTTTTGATCCATCAGGTTTTTCAATCAATACAACGATTTCAGTTCCATGAGATTCATACTCAATTGATAATGGAGCAATGATGATCCGATATAATCCTGGAAGCTGCTTATCATTTTTTATGACATGAAATTCATGGACATTATAAAATGCTGAATATGGTTGCATATCATTTTCTGAACTTACTGCGATCGTATCTTTATTTGCGCCTCGAACATTTGTTCGGAGTGTATTTATATTATCTCTTTTTGCTTCTTTTTTCAAGTCTTTTTTTACATTTTTTTTATTTTCTTCTTCTTTTTTGTTTTTTTGCTGCTTTTCTTGAGTATAAGAATCTATTTTTTTTGACATTTGTCTTGATATATTTTTATCTCCATTTAATTTCTGAAAATCTTCCAAATGTTGATTACATAACAGCATGTGTTTCATGCAAAACTGGCCATTTTCTTCGTCATATGTTACAAATTGAACGTTTGTCATGTCATCTTCATTCAATGAAATAAATTGGCATCCTTTCATATCACATTGATACACTGGACGCATAACCTTTGCCATGATTTTCTCCTTTCTTATTGAAAAAAATTATCGTTCGTCATAAACTTCTTCCCAGATAAAATTATCTTCTTCTCTTTCATTTGGACCGCAACATTCTGAATGATCAAAATATTCCTGCGGCATCTGGTCTTCTTCAAATTGTCTTTGTTGTTCCATCATAAAGTCTTGTTGTGCAGCATCCATTTCTTCTTGTGTAAAAGAAGGCTGGTCGCAATAGATATCAACGTTTTGATCATTTTCAACAACATCATACCCAAGGAAAGATAATCCTTCTTCGTAGACGCCTTCATAAATATCTTTCACAATATTTTGATCCATCAAATTTTCCAATCCACCAGAGTATAATTGTCTTCCATTACAATGAACAGAGATCTCATCCTGTCGGGATCCCTGTTGGATCACAATCTCATTTCCCCAGAAATTTAATGATGATCTTTCATTTCCAACAACAATATCGTATTTCGCTTCATCGATCAAACACTGTGAAAAATCCTTCAAATCAGGCAGTAAAGCAATATTTTCCTGAATGCAAACACGTTGTAAAGCTTTTGAAACTTCTTCGTCTGGCATTTCATTCTCAAGGATGCATCCATATTCATCGATCATGATGTGTTTTTCCTGCGCTCCTTCTCCTATGTTGATCTGAAGCAATGATTCTTTTCCATGCATATCCAAACTCTTTGGAGGGAGAATATAGGAAGTCGTAATGGGTAATCCTGTTTCTTTACAAAGTTCCACTCTTAATTTATCTAAAAAATTAATATCTTGTTGTTTCATAATATTCTGAAATGAGGTATTCATCTCAACAATATCATTTAAGCAAACTTGCTCTTTTTCATTGAGGATATCATACCCAAGCTCTTCTAATTCTGCATGATACATAGCTTCTATCATATTGGATAAAGCATGTTGATTCATTTCAATCAGCTTCTGATCACTTATTGTAAAAACATTTACATTGTCAGCTTCAAATCTCGGCAGATCCAATTGTCCTGAAAAAACTTCTTTGTTATCTAACATAACTCTTGTTTTTCCATTTTCGGAATTAATTTTATATGAATGGTTCCAGACGCTCAAATAGCATTCTCTTCCTTCTATCTCAGATTTTTGAATTTCTTTGATCAAAGATTCCATTTGTTTTTCTTGTGTCAAGAACATTGAAATTTCATGGTCTACACAATACTTTTCTATAAATCTTGAAAAACCAAGATCTTTTGATTCTCCATTTTCCGCAATGGAATAAATCTGTTCTTCTTGATCTTTGTCTAAGATCTTAAATTGCATGTATTTTCCCCATGGATCATCACAGTATTCTGCGGACATGACATTCAGATTGTTTTCTTTTAAATGATTTACCAAGTCATTCAATAACTGAACATCTTCGTTCTGAAATAATTCTTGAAAAGAGTTTTTTGAATTCATCAATTGTGATACATTGATTGCTTTTGGCTGCTCTTCTTGCCTTACTTCTTTTACATTTTCTGCTGCTTTTTCCTTGTTCTTTACTTCTTCCCCCTTATCTTTTTCTGTGTTATCAAACATCTTTTTTGCTTCTTCCTGCATGGACAGCTTACGATATTCTTCTTCGAATAAATTCTTTCCAAGTAAAGCTCTTGCAACGAATGTAGAAACTGCTGCAAAGAAAGATTCGACTTTATCTCTGACCCATTCAAGAAGTGTGCGTTGTCTTTGTCGTTCCATTTCTTATTTCCTCCTCATATATTTTTTTACACTGTAAATATGAGAGATAAGATAAAAAACAACAGAAAGCCCCACATATTAAATATGAGATATTTTACAAAAAGTTTTTTTCACATATAAAAAAATCCCTGGAATTTCTTCCAAGGATTCCCTTATTTGTTATAAGCTTTCCAGATTTTTACTGGATAGGTGTTTCCATATAGCTCATCGTTTGCTTTAGGTTTATCACATCCAACCCATACAACCGTAGAATATTCATCGGTTACGCCTGCAAACCATGCATCCTTTCCATCATTTGTTGTTCCTGTTTTACCAGCTGCAAATCGTTTGGAGTCCCATTTCATATTTTTTGCTGTACCATTTTGAATAACATTTTCCATAATTGATAACAATTCTTTTGCTGTGGATTTTTTGTAAATTTGTTTTGGCTCTTTTGCAAAATATAAACCAATTCCATCTGCATTTTCCATATGTTCAATGCAGGTTGGTGCAATGAATTTTCCATCATTTAATAAACAGTGATAGGCTGATGCCATTTCAACAGTATTAACCCCCAAAGTCATTCCACCAAGACTGGATGCAAGAGTTTCGTCTTCTCCTACAATGGAACCAAATTCCATCTTCTTTAAATAATTTAAGCATCGTTTAATTCCTATCTGATTACATAACCAATAAGCAGCTCCATTCGTGGATCGTATTAACGCATCTTCTAAAGAAATAGAACTTCCATAGTCAGCAACATGCTTTGAAATCGTTACATTTTGTAATGTACTACCTGCGTGATATCCAGAATCAATAGCTGGTCCATAAACTAAAATTGGCTTGATCGCTGATCCTGGCTGACGTTTTGATTCAAAGGCACGATTTAACCCCATCGTTTTCTTTTTATCTGTTTTTCCGCCAACGATCGCAACGACTTTTCCTGTTTTATGATCAATACTAGTAGCTGCTGCCTGTAATTTCTTTTCTCCTTTCAACCCATCATCTACAGCCTTTTGTAATTTATTCTGCGCTTCCGGGTCAATACTTGTGTATACTCGATAACCTTCGGTATATAATTTTTCTTTTGCATTTCGGTAAGCAACATTGTATTTTTTCTTATATTTTCTGTATCTCTTTAAGGATCCAAAAGAATATCTAAAATGGAACCCATTTTTTTTCATGATCTGCACGGTTGCACAATAAATCGCATAAGTTGAAGGATCATCATATGTCTGTTCTGTTTTCTGATGATTCAGAACGACTGTTTCTTCTAATGAAGATTTATATTGGCCACTTGTGATCAACTTTGTTTTGTACATATCTTTTAAGATCTTTCTCTGTCTTTGTTTCGTATGATCTGGTTCATTTAATGGATCATAATAGCTTGGATTATTTGGGATTGCACATAAATACGCCGTTTCTGCTAATGATAATTTTTTTGCAGATTTTCCGAAATAATAATCAGATGCAGATTCAATACCGTACTGCTGATGTCCAAAGTAAATATTATTGATGTAGAACTCCATGATATTCTGTTTACTGTATTTTTGTTCTAACGCAAAAGAATATGCGATCTCTCTGAGTTTACGGTCCATTTTTACTTCTTTTCCAATAAATGTATTTCGAATCACCTGTTGTGTGATCGTACTTGCTCCATGTTTTTCTTTTCCACCAGATGTCATATACTTTATTAAAACTCTTGCAATTCCTTTTACATTCACTCCATGATGTTTCCAGAAAGCTCGATCTTCTACAGCAATAAAAGCATTTTGGACGTTTTGGGGGATATCCTGATAGATCAGATATTTACTATTTGCATTTTCAGAAAGATTCACTAAAACTTTCCCATTTTTATCATAAATGATACTATTTTGATGTTTTTTAAAGTCATTGGCTCCACTATTTGCGATTACATGCTCTGCTTCTTTCATGTAATTCTGATAAAAATAAATTCCACCGGCAGATGCAGCAATCACGCAAAGCAACAAGATTCCAATGAAGATTCTCCTTATAATTTTCAATTAAAAGCCCCTTTCTAAACACTGATATAAGCCCACATAATGAGTAATCCAAAGAATATACAAAAGATGCACCTTCCATAGTCATCTAAAAATTCGCTTATGATCACAATTGTTGAAGCCAACAGAACCGCGATTATTCCATACTTTTTGATCAAGTCACTAATCGTAATGTCTTCTTTCTTCAAAAACTTGTTATTTCTCATTTTGAACCCTCTTTCTGAGAAAGCTCTCCCATACTCCTTAATTGGAAACGGAAGAGCTTTTCTGCTTATTTGTATTTTACATTTTTCATGATGACCTTCAAGATATCCTGCTTCATGATATATGCTTTGATCGTTGACTTATCATTGTTTTTTTCAAGATTTTTCACAGACTGATAACCAAAATTTTCTGCAAGCTTCTTCTCACGTTTTTTGTATTCTTTATCTGTATAGCTGATTCCTTCTTTTTTCGCAATCTTCTGAATTACAATGCGTTCTTTTGCCTGTTTTTTCGCTTGTTTCTTTAATTGAGACTTATATTTAGCTTCTGTTTTGAAATAATTTTTAATAAAAGCAGACCATTTCATACCCTGATTCTTTGCGCTGCTTCTATAAAACTTATCCAGCTGATCATTGCATTCTTTCATGATGCTTTTCGGATATTTACGAATCGTTGTTCCATTCATGACTTTATTCCATGCAGTTTCTTCATAATAAGATTTTGCTTCTTTTTTCTTCTGTGTTTCAATCATATTTTTTACATATTTTTTGTATGCTGCAACATTATCATACATCAGATTCTTTTTAACAAAACTGTCTGTAAGCTTTGGAACTTCATAAACATTTTTTACTGTAATAGACACTTTTACTGTTTTTCCTGCACAATGGTCAGAAGTATCTTTCTTTCCATAAGTGTAATTAAATGTCTTATTTTGCCCTGGTTTCATTCCGATCAGCTGTTTATCATATCCTTTTTTGAATTGATCCTTTCCTAAGATTGCCTGTGCAGAAGCCATATGTAATTCATTTATGATCTTGTCCTTACAGGTTCCAGATCTTGAAAAGATCACAACATCTCCTTTTTTCGCTGCTCTTTTCACTTCTTTTTGATACTGCTGCTGTGTTTGCTGAATGTAACTGTCAATCTCGGATTTTTTTGCTGTCGTTTTCTCCTTTTTTAAAGTGATATTTTTGTAGTCTGCTAACGTTGTCCTTTGAGCAAAAGAGATTCCTCCGAATGCAGCGATCACAGCACATGCTGCAGCCATAGCAATCTTTGCCTTTTTTGTGATTTTGAATTTCTCCATAATTCTAATTTGCGAATGATTCGCACTCCTTTCTAAATTTTTCTACATTACAAATATGAGATATTTGATCAGAAAAATTTTTCATATATAAAAAAATGGATTTCAAAAAACTCATATTTGAGATAGAAAGGAGTTTTGAAAATGAATCAATTTTATTTAAAAATCAAGAAAATACAAACATTAAAAGAACTAGAAAAAGAATCAGAAGTACAAAAAAGAGAACACGCTGATCTACACACAGATGAAGTTCTTGCTGGAATTATTGATGACGCTTTAAAAAAAATCAACTGGATTGCGGCAAAAAACAGTGATTATGATTATATCCCATGGGCAGAAAACAGGAATTATCCTCAGTTGTGGGAAGATAATTATTATCAACCATTTCATGAAGGTGATTTCGCTGTACTTTTGGAAATCCCGCTGGATGATATGACTAATATCCCTTATATACAACAGATTGATCTCATCCTTGATTTTTTTCGAAAAACATTCTATGAAGACAATATTTTATCTTTGATGGTCCACAATTCAGAACCACATACGCATTGTCATATTTTACTGCATATTCCAGAAAAGATCATCCCAGCATTAAAGCAAGATGACGCATGGTTTGAAATACGCAAACGCTTAAACAACCATTTGAAAAAGCATGATATTACCTATCAAGATGATCATTCCGAAGACAAAGATCCTAAAAATCTTCCATTTTTAAATCGAATCGATTATTACATTCCAAAAAAAGATCAAGGGTTTGATCGTCAGGATCAAATAGAGTTAGTCTATGATGCAAAATCAGTAAAGGCAATGCTAAATCCTGATATGAAGATTGAAAAGCAGGAAGCAATTTTGGATAAGGTTCTAGAATATTTTACAAAAATTGAAAAGCGAATGATCCGAAAAGCTAGAAAAGGAGATATAAAAAGGGAAGAATTTTTCGACCATGTCACAGAATTTTTAAGTAAAAAGTTTGATTTAAATGAAAAGGAAATGGAGATCATGTTATACCGTGTAGACGAATCTATCTTTGGATATTACGTTTTGGAAGATCTGATCAATGATGATTCTATTAGTGACATAAAAGTGATTTCTCCTAATCTGATCAGGATCAAACGATATGGGAAACGTTTATCTTCTAATTTGCATTTCCGAGATATTTATGACTATGAACGTTTTTGTGATGGAGTAGCTATACGTAACAATTCTGATCTTTCTCCGATGAATTCCGTGCAAAATTTCACAGATACAACAACAAATAAGAATAACATTCTTCGTTTTAATATCTGTACAAATTATGTAAACTCTGTTCCATATCCATACATTCATATCCGTAAAATTTCTCGCATGAAGAAAGATATTGAAGATCTTTATAATGCAGGAATGATCGAAGATTTAAAAATTGCTGCTTATTTATTAGAAAAAGTAAAAACAGCATCTGGAATCTTATTTACTGGAAAAGGCGGATCCGGAAAGACAACATTAATGAACACATTATTGGAGTATATTCCATACAGCAAATCTGGATTGATCATACAGGAAAATGAGGAATTATTCACTTATAAACACCCAGATTTAATGTTTCAACATACAGTGATTCCAAGAACTTACGATGAACCACCAATTGGATTAGCCGATCTTGCAAGGAATGGTTTATTGACTGACTTAGATTATTTTATCATTGGAGAGATCAAAGGGGCTGAGGCCTTGCCTTTCTTGAATGCAGCTTATACAGGACATCAATGTTGGGCATCTGTTCATGGAGCATCTTCTACTCAGGCATTAAACAAATTAGCCGATTATGTAAAATATGCTTCTGATTATTCCAGAGAGGACGCGTTAAAGATGTTGATGAGCATGGATGTCATCATCTATATGAAAGATTACAAAATCTATGAAATTTCTGAAATATCCGGTTGGGATTATGAGAAAAAAGAGATCAAATACAAGACGATTTACAAAAAAGAAATCATGCTTCCGAAAAAGAACAAAGAGACCCGATAATTTTCGGATCTCTTCTTTTTTTAATTGACGAAAGCTTCTACATAATTTCGCATATTACATTCAATTTTTTCTTTTGTCTGACGGGCAATTTCTTTTTCTTCCAGATCAGGAGAAACTGTTTCCAGTGATTCTAAAACAGCCATATAACCTTCACACATAAGATCATCCTTATGTTTTTCACTATATTCAGGATATTTCTCTTTTAGAATTTTTTCAATATCATCCTGCATGGTCTCCAAGGTATCTTTTTTAATCTTCTCTTTCTGATAACCATCTTCTGTCTGATGAAACTGTTCGATCATTTGTTTCATATCATTCATATGTTACTTCCTTTCTCTATGCGTCATTGAATACTACATTATAAATATGAATGTTTTCAGAAAAGATAATTTTCACATATAAAAAACAGAGAAGAAAAATCTTCCCTGCTTTGATTTTTGGAGTATTGAATTGTTATGTCCAAATTAGAGATATTTTTTGAACTCTTCCTCTGACATATTTGCCATTTCTGCAGCTTTAAATGTTGAAAGTGTGCCATCACCAACAAGTTCGATCAAAGTTTCTAGTCTTCCTTCTAATCTGCCTTCATTTTTTCCTTCTTCTTTAACTTCATCCAAGATCTCACACATCTCATTAACTCCTTCATTTTTCTCCTTAAAGAAACTAACTCGTTCAGCTAAGATTTCATAAATTTCTACTTAGAAAATTAATACTCATTTTAAATATGCAAGATTTCCAAGAAAATGTCTTACGGTTATCTGCCATCGCATCACTCATACTTAAGATATAACAAGTGATGAATGGAGAAAACCTTATATGTGATTTTCAAAATCATATGATCTTACACTTTAAATATGTAAGATTTCCGAATATCCTCTGTCAAAAGAGAATATCCGGATGCTTGTTTATTAAGTTTCTTTAATCTCTGAGAATTTTTTATGGGTTTATTTATTCTCAGAAAAATCCTGAGTCAATGTCTGGTACACATTGGCTCTTTTTCTTATCTTTAGATCAAGTTTTTGTGTTTTATGTTTGAAACTTTCTTTTACTTTTGTTTTAATTTTTCTTATGACTGCAACAACTTTTTTATCGAAAACATTTAATATTTTCTCAGCGTAATGAGTTACAACAATCGTTATGATGATTACTATATCGATTTTCATCTCGGACACTTCCAATTCACTGGCAGCATCCGGTCTTACCTCTTCAAAGATAAATATGAACGAATTTTTCCGAAAAGTTTTTCATATATAAGATTTGTTGTTGTGTGAGTATATATTTAGACAAAAAAAAGAAGAACAGCTCACTGATCTGCTCTCCTTTTGCACTCTATTTCTTTTTTCGTTCTTTTTTCAAAAGCTCTACCATTCCAACCATTAAGAGGACACCAATTCCTGCAACTACGAGATAATGCCATAACGGACGTTTTACAATAACATAGAATTCTGTACTTTTGTGTCCAGGGTCCTGTGATTGGATCGTTACTTTTGTTTTTCCATATCTTTTTGCGATCACGCTATCTCCATTTGTCTCAACTTTCTCTTTATCCCCTGATTTTAAAGTGATCGCCTTTTTTGTTGCATTCACAGGAGATATCGTATAATAAACATGGAATCTTTCTCCTTTTTTTAAATAAATATTCTTTTTCACAGTGATATTTTCTACCATTTGTTCAATGTAAATAGTAACTTTTTTTGATAATTTTGTCCCATCGGTAGATCTTACAGTCATTTCTGTCTGTCCGATCTTCTTTGGAACAATCGTTCCATCTGACTTTACACTTGCATAATCATTCTTCTTCATTTCATACACAAGTTCTTTGTTTGATGTTGTTACAGGATCAGTATCATAACGGAATTTTTGAGAATATCCCATATAATAAGACTGCCACTTATTTGGAACGATTTCTTTCATTTTTGTGATTACCGTTACATTTGTAACGCTGTAAATATCTGCAGCATTTTTTGATTCGACAATGATCTGAGTTGATCCGTTTTTTTTTGGATATATCATTCCATTTTTATCTACGGTCGCGATCTCTGGATCAGCTGAGGAAAACTTGATCTTATTATCTGTAAACCCTAAAGGGAATACCTGATAATTTACTTTTTCTGGTTTCCCCATGATCAATGTTTTTTCGCCCTCAGATTTGATCTTTTTGATCTTCTGATAAACTCTGAATTTATGCACAACACTTGTGCCATTGTAAGCTTTTGCAGTAATATTTACATATCCTGGTCCAACAGCCTTTACTTTTCCGTTTTGATCTATGGTTGCTACATTTGAATCAGATGTTGTATAAGTAACTTTCTGAATCGTTGCATTTTTTGGAGAAATCTCAACTTTCATTTTTACAGATTTTCCAAGTAAAATTTCGGTTTCTTTTGTTTTATCAACTAGCTGTGTGACTGGATTGGCACATTCCATAGGAAATTCAGAGAATTGTCCTTCAATTTCAACTCGAATCTTGAATTTTCCTTTTTTCTTTCCATAAACAATTCCGTTTTGATCCACCGTTGCTATTTTTGTATTGCTTGATGAATATTTTGCATTTGAATATTTTGCATTTTTAGGAGTCACTTCAATATCCAGTGGAGTGCTTCCACCGATGTCCACATAATTTGCTCCACCAATTATAAAATATTTCATAGTTTCGCCCGGATAATTATCATAGAAGAAATTAACTAAAGAATCTGTTGTTTTGATACCATATTTCTGATTCACTTTTGTGATCATCTGCTTCATTGTTTTGTAATCGCTACTCTTTATGTGATAGAAATCAGTTAAAAACTTCTGCACTCTTTTCTTCTGTGTTAAGTTTCTGTAATAAGAATAGATATTATCTGCCAGATCATCATCTGAAATAAAAAATTCGTCAATCGCAGCATAAAATTCTGGATTTTCCGGATATGATACATGTTTTTTGTAGTCATTTCTTGATGAATTACAAATAACACCTTTGACTAACTGATATACATTTACATTTCCTGCATTTGTTCTTATGATTTCTGCATATTGCAAATCGGATAATGATTGGTCTTTTTCATTGCAATAATCAACAAATTCATCATCTTTGTCTTTCAGATAATTCAAAATATGTTGGTTCTTATCTCCACCATACCCATTTGCGTATGTTTCTAACTTCTTAAGTTTTCTCGTATATTCTGTGACTGACATTTGATTCGTTTCAGCTCTGATTTTATCAGGAACCATCACACTTTGTGTAATACACAGAATACTTAGTAACACAATAAATATTTTCTTCATGATTTTCTCCTTTTCTATATATTCTCAATACAAATATGAGAGAAATCGAGAAAAAATATTTTCACATATAAAAAAACAGGACGTTTTTTGCCCAGCATTGAATTAATTGTTATTATGAATTGCATGATATTGTTCTTCTAATTCTTTAATATTAAGATCGATCAGACCATGAGGATTCATTTCTTGTCCACATTCTTTACAAATTGCAACTGTTTCTAGATAATCAAATGGGACTCCTTTGATATTCGTTGTTCTTTCCGCTTTTCCCCATACAATATCTGTTTCCTTTCTACAATTGATACAAAAATCTCTTTTTACTTTTTCCATATGATACTCCTTTTCATTTTGAATATGAGACAGATAATCCTTTAACTCATCTTTATCTGCATCAAAATATCCTCTTTTTGTTGGAAAATCTAATTCATTTACTTGTTCTTTTGTGTAGATTTTACATTTTTTTATACCATGTTTTTCTTTAATGATCCACCATTTGTCAGTGTTTACATACACTTCATACATTGTTAATTTATTTTTCATAATATCGATCAATTGATTCTCCGATGTCTTTACCATTATCCAACGAAATTCCTTGCGATCATCACATAAGGTTGTAAGATACAATTGATTATTTTGATCTTTACATGAGAAGAAGATCGGTCGATATATCTCAAAGAAAATATAATCATAGTAGAAGGCATATTTTGTATCTTGGTAGAATATTTTATTTCTCATTCTTATTTTTCCTTTCCTGTATTAATTCCTTCAAATTCAAACAATCATTGTTAATATTAAGTAGGCATCCATAGCAGCTGTGATGTCCGTATCTCAATACATAATCTGTTAATATTCAAAAAAACTGCGACAATCTTAACAGAGCCGGAAACAGCGTTCCAATACATTTTTTTGTTATTATTTTTCGATTATTCATTTTCATCATCAAAAGCATTTTTTACGATTCTTTCAACCTCTTGTTTTTGTTTCTCATTCAATTCTGATATGAATTTTGCGTTTTCCATTGATTCTTTGTATATGAGTTTTCCTTCAGATGAAATATTTAATAATTCAATTTGTTCTATTGCTTGAAATCCATATTGAGTTGCCAAAAGAACAAAACTACGATTAAAAAACGGAAAAGAATATTGATCAATTCCTTCAAAATCAACAGATATTTTTTCTTTCTTATATAATGTGGAATCTAATTTTATTTTAAGCTTGGTTCCATTTGTTTTTGATACTGCATTGTTTGCAAATGATTTTAATTTTATAATCATGATGGAGCTCCTTCACTAATCCATGTTTACAATTTCATCTATTGTTACATTTAATGCTTTCGCAATCTGTTTTACTGTTTGAATCCTTGGATTTTCTACTTTTCCATTTAAGATCTTTCCAAGAAGAGAATCTGAGATCCCAGTCTCTTTGGAAAGCCGATAAATACTCATATTTTTTTCTTTCATAAGATCTTTTATTTTTCTTGTATTCATTACAAACACCTTCTTTCTTCTTGCGTAGCGGCATAAATGACGTTATAATATATTTGGGATGTATAAATATCAATTAAAGAGGAGGATTATTTATGTCTATGTTGAATTTGCGTCATTTAATTGACGACATGAAAGCAAATCTTCGGGTTATCACTGCATTTGATTTTTCATATAAAGGGAAAAATTATGTTGTTGTGTGCGAAGACATTTCTAAGCAACCAGATGAGGAAAAGCCGAAGAAATATAAGTATTATATAGCAAAATTAACTTTCATTGATTATAATGATGAGTCTCGCACATTAACCGTATTAGCTAATACAAAATATTTTGATGGAGTTAGTACAGCGCAATTTCGAGCATTTTTTGGCATTGAATACGGGAATAATTTAGGAGACATATTCCAACAATTTTATTCATATTTCTCTAAGTCTATTCCTGAACAGGTGCCAAAAAATCTAAATAAGACACAAACGAGCTCATGTGTAAAACAGTTGAACCAGAAAAAGGGCGAAACCGATGGACAATATTGTTTCAATGTTTTTCGTAATGGAAAAGATTCAAAACAACGACAAAAACATCGTTCTTGTTACAATGCTGATAAAGCAAGACTTCTACGCCCAACTTTGTTTAATCATTTCAAAAAAGATTCAACAATTAGTTTTTGCTTTACAACTGATAAATCGAAAGAAAAGAAAGATCTAGAACTCATTCATATTTTTGCTGAGAGGGAGAAAAATTAATCTTCCTCTCCCATTTTAATATCTCCAATAATATCCATGTCATTATAGCGCATTCCTCTTCTTACGGATTCTTTCAGGATATTTTGATTATACTCATGACCAACAACCTTCATTTCAAATGATACTTTGTAAGTTATGGGGTTACAACATTCTTCTCGTAATTCTTTTCTTATCATCTGATATTCTGGTTTGTCATAATTTTTGATAGCTTTTTTCAGCTGTTCTTCGTCATATTTTGCTGCTAATTCTAATGCAGCCTCTTCTTTATACAATGCTTGTTTGATATAATATAATGGATATGATAGGATTAAATGTTCTAATTCCAAGTCTTTTTCTTCTTTTTTTATTTCAGGATCTTCAAACTCTTCATGGTAAAAACAAAAATCATAAAGTTTTGATAACGATGCACTAAATCCCCTGAAATAACTCTCTGCATCTTTAAAGTATACATACTCTTCTTCTCTAGAGTCATCATCCAATCTTATTCTATTCAATTCATCATCTTCTATTAAGGAATGTCGAACCTCTTCAAAATACTCTTCCATTTCATTCAATTGAATTTGGAATTTCTTCAGAGTTGTCTGATTCAAGTAATTCCTTGGAATTGCAGGCTTTTCGATTTCTACATTTTCTGCAATACTTTTCTTAGAAGTATCCTTTTTTTTATTTTTTACACTTTCCACAATCTCATCAAAATACTTTTGAATCCCGCCAATGTCTTTAATATGCTGCATCATTTGTTCTGCTTTTTCCATACTATCTGCATCAGATATTGGTTCATATGAGAAAACCGCATTTGGATCCTCATGATATGTAGAACATTTCATAATTTCTAAACAATCAGTTTCTTTATTTTGAACGATCAAATATTTTTTCATCACAAAACTCCTTTTATTTCAAATATGAGTTTTTTTATCCAAAATATTTTTCACATATAAAAAACAGAGAAGAAATTCCTTCTCTGCTTTGATTTTGGAGTATTGAATTGTTATGTTCAGATTAGAGATATTTTTTGAACTCTTCCTCTGACATATTTGCTTTTTTTGCTGCAATATCCAATGGAATTGCTCCATCTTTTACTAAATCAACAAGCGTTTCTAATTTACTTTCTCTCTTAACTTCGTCTAAGATTTCGCACATTTGATTAACTCCTTCCTTTTTCTCCTTAAAGAAACTAACTCGTTCGGCTAAGACTTCATAATTCATTTCTTCGCCTCGTTTACACCAAAAGTCTTGCATTAACTTTCCAAGCTTCGTTTCATCCTGAATTGATGAATTCACATATATGATATGCGATTCATCTTCAAATTTTTCTCCTGTTTCTTTAATCGCGCGATCGATATGATAGATTGGTAAGCCACTTCCAAGAACATCATTCTTTGTGATGAAGATCACATATGTTTCTCGCAGCTGATCATACTTATCTCCTGCTTCTGTAATATTCGCATCCAAAAGACTGCTGTTGTACCTCGCTCTTTTTGGATCTGCACCGGCATCATCATTCTGCACTTCTATATTATATATGACACCTTTCCTGTCATGTGCAAGAATATCCATGCGAATGGAGCGTCCCTGCAGATTTTTGATATCCTGCTGACAATTCACATGATCCACAATCAGGTCATCTCGATTCAGAATGATCCTGAGCAAAAGTTCTGTACATTTCTTATCTTCAAATACTTTGCTCATAAAAGTATCGTCCATAAGACAGAACCTTTGAATTTTGGACTGAAACCTGCGATTTCGCTCTTCAAAATCTTTTTCCATCTTTCTTCCTTTCCTTGATTATATCCCATTTCAGGATAAAGCACAATCAGGAAAAAGTATGGAATCTTACTACTCCTGTTCTCCTTTCTCCTGATCGTCATTTATAACTACATTGTAAATATGACGGATGAGGAGAACGATAAATTTCTACTTGGAAAATTAATACTCACTTTAAATATGAGTTTTAAAAATTCTTATATATGAAAAATATTTTTTCTCAAAAATCTCATATTTAATATGAAAAGAAAAATAATCCGAACGAATTCTTAAGCATAATACTTAAGAGAAAACGTCCGGATGCTGATTATTAAGTTTTATTTATCCCATTTTGGATAAACGTTTATGTTGATATCACAGTTTTTATTCTTTTCGACTGTGATAGTTGTATCTGAGCTAGAGGGTCGAATATCTTGCTCAGTGGTGGAATTAGGAGTCGGTGATTTGCCATCGGCTCTTTTTTTACACCATTGATGTAATTTATTAATTTCTTTTGTTAACTGTATTCCGTACCACGCAATCTGCAACATTTCTAATATTATCTTTATACTCATATCGGATATTCCTTTCTGTGAAGCACCCGAACTTTTTCTTCTCATAGCAAATATGCGATTTGAGAAAATTAATCTGGCACTGAAAGGATTTTTGATAAATTTGTACAAAAAAAGAAGAACAGACACTGTATCTGTTCTCCTCTTATGTTTAGTCTTTGAAAGTGATTACTCTTTGAAAGACCAATCCAAAACTTGCAACTTTACCTTACCACATTTTGCTAAGAATCTCAATCCTTATAATCTCCAACAGTAAATTCATAGGTGTATTTTACTGTAGGATGATCACTTTCGTTATTCTTTAAAACCTTTTCAAGATAACTCCAGCGATCAGCTTTTCTCCAAATACTGTCTTTTTTTAAAGTATACATGTATTTGTAACTAATAAATCTTGTTGTTTTCTTATTTGCTAAGTTGTAAGGATCTCCTGTTGTGATATAAACTTCTGGTTTAGAAGTTGCTGTTTTTCCACCACTATCTGTAACTGTAAATGTGATAATGTGACTTCCCTGATCTTTAATATCATTTAAGGTCAAAGGATTTGGATTCACCAGTTTGGGTGTTAATTTGATCTTATTTGCATCATCTTCAATATCACTTGCAAAAGCATTTGTCTTGATCTCGTTTAAGATCTCATCTCCTCTTTCAGCTAATTCTTCCACTGTATAAGCGAGATAATCAGATTTTAAGACAGGTGGATTATTGTATTTAACACGCACATATCCTGTTTGTTGCACTGTATTTCCGCCAGTATCTGACACTTCATATGTGATCTTAATATCAACATATTCATCTTTATTCAGATGATTAAAATAAGTATCAAGTTTTGATGTTTTGGAAGGATTTAAGACGGTTGCTGGTTTATAATTATCCTTTTTACTTGCAGGATATTCGATCTTTGCGACTCTGATGCTGCTTGTTAAAGTTCCTTCTTCTCTATCTTCGGCTTTTACCAATCCTAAAAGATCAGAAATCGTTACTTTATCGTTTTCAATATAAGTTTTTAAAGGTGCATCGGACACTTTATCAGAATACTGAAACTCAAAAAAACCATGTTTATCATCTTCTGATTTATTTGGATCTGACAATATGCCATCAAAATCAGGTTTATTCTTTTCGCTTGATGGATATATAAAAGGTTTATAATCCCACTGTGCATAATTTGTATCGACTGGAATTGCGGCATGTGCAGCACTCATAGGGACACACATCAAAACACTCAGGCTTAAACAGGCACAAGCAATCACCTTTCCTCCAATTTTTCGTAATCGCATTTTCTGCGGCCTCCTTTCAAAAAAATAGTATTACAATATAAATATGAGATATTTGGAAAAAGATATCTGTCAGTTATCTTTCATCCTATCTCACATATTTAAAATGTAACAAGTGATGAATGGAGAAAATCTTATATGTGGTTTTTGTAATCATAAAATCTTTCATATTAAATATGTAAGATTTCCGAATATCCTCTGTGAAAAGAGAATATCCGGATGCTTGTTTTTGGTTTTTTATCAACTGATCCTATTTATGATCAGGATACCTTTGTAATTTCTGAAAATGATTGATGTTCATTTTCAGAAAAATCTTGAGTCAATGTTTGGTACACATTGGCTCTTTTTCTTATTTTTAAATCTGCTTTTTGCTTTTTATGTTTGAAGCTTTCTTTTACTTTTGTTTTAATTTTTCTTATGACTGCAACAACTTTTCTATCGAAAACATCTAATATCTTCTCAGCGTAATGAGTTACAACAATCGTTATGATGACTACTATATCGATTCTCATCTCGGATACCTCCAATTCTGACAGCATCCGGTCTTAACTCTTCAAAGATAAATATGAGCGAATTTCCACGAAAAGTTTTCACATATAAAATTTTAATTGTATAAGTATATATTTGTACAAAAAAAAAGAAACAGCTCCGAAGAACTGCTTCTTATCATTTTATTTAATTTTCACTTTCTTCACACTACTCCACTTACCATAAACCTTTGTTTTTCCAACCTGTTTATAAGCACGAACTCTGATATAAGCCGTCTTCTTTCTCTTGAGTCCTTTTACTTTGTAAGAAACGATCGTATATTTTTTGCGTTTTACTTTGATCTTTTTGTATTTGAACTTTTTCAGATCTTTTATTTTCTGTCCTTTAAAGTTCTTTTTGTAAGAATAGCTGATCTGGTATCCTGTGACCTGATCTTTATTCTTTAAGATATTGATCGTAAACGCTTTCTTTAATGCTTTGATCTTCTGGATCGCAGCTTTCTTTACAGAGATCCTGATCACAGGAGCTGCAGTTGTTGCAGTCTCTTTTTCTGCTGTAGTCGTTCCTGATGTAGAAGAAGTTCCTGTGCTTGGTTTTGTTTCTGTTGTTGTGGAAGATATTGTTGGTTTTGACTCTGTTGTAGCAGTTGTCTTGTCTTCCGTTGTAGGTTTGCTTTCTGTAGTCGTTGTTGTTTTGTCTTCGGTTGTTGTTGTAGTAACTGCAGTTGTACCAGTCGTTGGCTTTGTCTCAGAAGTTGCAGAACTGTTTTCTGTTGTGCCAGTGGTTGGTTTTGTCTCTGTAGTTGTTGTAGGCTTCTGATCTTCGGTTGTCGTAGGCGCTTTCTTTTCGATCACAAATGTAAAGTTTAATTCATACCCTTTGTAATCTCCCATACCGATGATCTTCATACTTGCAACACCCGGATCGATGTTATTGCTGTATTCTACCTTGTAATCTACATTTTCCTGTAATTCCTTGTCACAGTGGCTGCATCTCATATCAGGATCGATTAAGATATTGTTTCCAGTCCATTTGAATGTTCCAAGACTTTCTCCATCCTTGTGTCCTTTGGAGTAGAATCCATTCCATCCATGCTGCTTTTCGATCGTGTAGTAGAATGTTAAGCTGCTTCCCTCATAATATCCTGATCCGATCACTTCTGCTTTTGCAGTTCCTGCATCAACGTTATCAGAATAAACAATTTTGTAATCCGTTCCCTCTTTTAAGACATGTCCATCGATCGGATCGATCATATCTCCAAGTTTCATAGTCTGTGCTTTTCCTGTCCATTTCAGAGTTCCAAGATTCTCTCCGTCTTTGTGATCTTTTGCAGCAAAGCTCTTGTTCTTGATCGTATAAGTAAAGCTCATTTCATGTCCTGCATAACGTCCGATCCCGATGACTTTTGCTGTTGCAGTACCCGGATTGATATTGTTGCTGTATTCTACTTTGTAATCCACACCCTCAATTAAGAATGTCTGGTTGTAGTTACTGTACATCAGTCCAATGGATGGTTTCACTTCTTCTCCAGTGTAAGCATAGGATCCCATATCAGCTCCATCTGTGTAAAGGTTGTTGTGGAATCCGCTTTCTCCATCATGATCCACGATCGTGTAAGTAAAGCTTAAAGTACATCCATCATAATCATTTAATCCAATGATCTGTACGTTTGCAGTACCAGGTTTTGTATTGTCAGAATAAACCAGTTTGTAATCCGTTCCTTCAGATAATGTCTTTCCTGTCTTATCTGTCACATTGCTGATCGGATATCTTACTTCGCTTCCTGTATATTCTACACTTCCAAGATCTTCTCCGTCTTTATGATCTTCAAATGAGAATGTCTTATTCTTGATCGTATAAGTAAAGCTCTGTGTCCATCCTTCATAATCACGTGTTCCAATGACTTTTACAGTGACTTTTCCAGGCTCTGTACGATCTCCTGTGTATTCTAATTCATAATCTCTGTTTGCTACTAATGTTTCTCCACAGTGATTACATGTCAGATTTAATTCCGGTTCTACTTCATTTCCTGTCCACTCATAAGATCCAAGATCATCTCCATCTTTGTGTCCTGTCACGCTGAATCCATTCCAACCATGCTGTTTTTCAATATGGTATGTATAAGTTAAAACAGTTCCTTTTGCATCTCCGATCCCGACAACTTTGACCGTTGCAGTACCCTCTTCAATGTTATTGGAATACTCTAACTGATAATCTTTTCCTTTGACAGCTTCTGTATCTGTATTTTCAATATAAAGCGTTCCGATATCTGCCTTGATCGCTTTTCCAGTATAACGGAATGTTCCAAGATCATCTCCATCGCTGTGTTCATTTGAATAAAATGTTTTTGGACTTAAAGTATATTTAAAGTTTAATTCATACCCAGCATATTTATTTAATCCTGTTACTTTTAATGTTCCATCACCCGGATGATCTTTATTCGAATATTCCAGCTTATAATCTGTATCCTTTGTCAGCCATTTTCCGCAGTGTTTACAAACGATCACAACAGTTGGAAGATTTCCATTTTCTTTCCATCTAGACCATTTATAAGTCCCGATATGATCGCCATCCTGATATGCATTATCATTAACAGCAATTCCATTCCATCCACAATCTTCTTCAATCTCAAAATTAGCGGTCTGGTCAACACCTTCATAAGCGCCCATACCAACAACTTTTACCGTTGCAGTTCCAACATTTACATTGTTTTTATATTCCAGTTTGTAATCTGTTCCCTCTTTTAACTCTTTGTTACAATCAGCGCAACGGATTGTTACATCTGGTTTTACTTCTTTTCCTGTCCAGTTATATCCTGAATACAGATTATCAATTCGATATCCCTGTTCTCCATGCTTGTGATATTCCACATTTACAGAAGTTTTTGCTGTCATTCCCTCAAAAGCACCGATCCCCTTGATCGTCACATCTACTTTTCCAGTTTTTTTATAATCAGAAACAATGACTTCATAATCTTTATCTCTTCTTAAATTGTTATGACAATCTGCACAGGTTACATGAATGCTTTGTTTAATGTTATCTAAGAGATTCTCTGTTTCCCACCATTCTTTATAAACAATTGTTTTCTGGTCTGCTGTTACATCGATCCCTGATCCAGCCTGTGTTAATTTATAAGTTGCTGTATGATTTCCTGCAGTTGCAGTAATGGTTGCTGTTCCATGTGCATTTTCTTTTGTAGTGACCACACCATTGCCATCAACCGTTGCAAGATCTTCATTCGAACTCTTAAAAGTTACCACATCAGTACAATCATCTTCAGATAATTTTGCGATCAGATGGATCTCATGAGAGTTTCCATCACATAAAATCTTATCGGATGTTTTATTGAGTGAAAGTGATGTTGTTTTCTTTTCTGGAAGAACAGCTAAAATAATTTTTTCATTCATGTACACATCTAAAGTTTGATATTTCCAACTTTTATCATATTTTTCTTTAAGAGCATCTGTTTTAAAATTTAAAGTTTTTGTTCCTAAAACTGCACTATCTTCTTCTGCTCCATATTGTGTTTGAGAAACAATACTACCGATTGTTGGAATTTCATTACCATAAAAATCAATCTCTAAATTGGAAACAGGTAATGTATTAATAGTATCTATAACCTCAACACTTGATGGAATTATTAATTTTGAAAAATATGTGTTGACATCTTTTAGATTATTAGTTCCTTTTTTTAAGTCACTTGAAACTGGAGCCCCACCCATTGCGATTCCTGTAATATCGTCATCAATTTTTAATGTCCCATTCTTAACATCATTAATTTGCTGTTTGATTGAATACCCTACAAGAATTTTACCTTTATACAGTTTATCCACAAAATCTCCGTCATTCTCTGTTTTAAAAGAGCCTTTCATTTCTGATGCATATAGTCTTCCGTTTTCTACATATAAATGATGCTGATTCTTCTCTTTTTCTGCATAGTTTTCTAAAGCTGTGCAACCATAGAATAAATTAACACCCATTCCTACATCATTAGTAAAATCTGTATCTTTTCCGATATATACGTTTCTTAAATCTCTACAATATACAAATTGTTGAACTCCTGCTAAATTACTAACATTACTTAAATCCACATCTTCTAATCCAGATTGCTGAAACGTATACCATCCAGTCAATTCCGTTACATTCTTCAGATTGATATGTTTTAAAGCAGCTGTGTACTTAAATGTTTCATATCCATCAATCTTTGTCAGACTCTTAGATAAGTCTACATTTGCTAATTTTGTACAGTAATAAAACGCATATTCATCTAAAACAGTCACGCTATCGTTCATCTGCACGTTTTCAATATTGGAATAAGCAAAAGCTCCGTTCCCGATGAATGTGATGTTTTTACCGAAAACTACTTTTTTGACCGTTTTGTTGCTCATAAAAGCACCTTCTGGGATCTCTTTAATGGTGTCTGGAAGAACTAAAGTGTCTTTCTCTAAAGCACATGGTACTTTTGTCAGCATTTCTGTTTCTTCTTTATTATAGACGATACCATCTTTGACGGTCAGATACTTCGCTTTTTTCGGATTTGTCATCTCATACCCTTTAAAAGTCGCGTTATTTCTTGTGTCAAGAAAGCCACTGTCATAATAGTTGTGAGAAGATGGACAGCTTCTAAATCCAGAACCGATCTTCTTTAAAGTAGAAGGAATCGTCAATATTTCCATATCTGTTGCAGAAGAACATCCCATACAGCTCTCCACACCCTCTGGAACAATGACATGTTTTGCTGTTGTATTGTGAAATAACGCTGATTTTACCTGATAGGTTGTTCCGTTTAATGTGACCTCAGATGGATATGTCAGTTTATCATTGATCTCATAAGTCTGCACTTCATCCAGATAATTGACTTTGGGACTTCCATTTTCATAAATAACGCCATTCACATAATCTGCGGATACTTCTCCTTCAGCAGTGATAATGTATTCATATCGGATACGATGAGTTTCATCCACATACTGATCCTGAGTAAACTGATATCCAACTTCTCCCTCTTTGGCGTCTTTATTGGCTGTTGCTTTTTTCAGATTACTTTCTTTTGCATTCGTATCCTCTTTGATGATCCCTTTTTTCTTTGCCAGTTTTAATCCTTCTTCCGGACTCATCGCATTGATCTGCTGCATGATCTTTGCACGTTCTTTTTTGCTTAACACAGTAGCTGATGATGTAGTTTTTTTTGCAGCTGCTACTTTTACGGTATCTGCCATCACTGGAACTGCAGGATAGATCCCCTGTAACGACATCATAACCGCCAGTCCAAATGGTACAACTTTTCTTAATTTACGCATACTCTTTCTCCCTCCGTATATAAAACCTGTTTTGCATCAGGTTATTGAGTCTTTTTTAATCTTTACATAATAAATATGAGAGATTTTTATTTTTTTATTTTTCACATATAAAAAAATGGACTTCCAAAACAGGAAGCCCGTGGTTGTTATTATATGAGATTGGTTTTACTCCCTTATGGAGTATTTTAACAGATTTTAGTTGGAAAATGAAGTGATAAGTTAAATATCATTTCTGTGTCTGCATCTCATAAAATGAGTTACTTGGCATATCATCCATGTCTGTAAAAATCTGCTTTATTTGCTTCACAGTCATTTTTGCTCCAACATTCATAGTTTTTTCTTTTCTATCCCATCGCATCATTTCATTTATCGCCTGTTTCATAATTTTAATATTACTCTTTGCTCTGGAATCCTTCGCATCATAAGTATAAAATGCCAATTTTGCATTGATTTGAGATCGATTCACAATTAAAATTTCATCATCATTTTTCTTCATGACATCCTCTGGTGAAATTTGTGCTATAATTTTCCAATCCTGTCGGCGTTTGTTTCTTTTACTCATTTGCATTACCCCCTTCAAGTTTTTTATCAAAATAATACACATAATTTGTAAATATGATGTTTTTAAAACATATCATATTTCAAGCCTCCATAATATCACTTCAGATAAACTCCCTCTTTTGGCAGATCCAATTCATCAATCTGATCCTGATTAATAACAAAACTCTCTTCTTTTCCAACCAAATCTTTCTTTACGATGATTATTTCTTTTTCTTTAAAAAAGTCATTCTAATATCTATTTCTTTCTTCAATAATTCAGATAACGCTTTTTGTTTACATTCAACGATGATCCACTTCTGTTCCTTTCTGATTTCTGAACATAAGCACAAATATTTCTTTTGATTTTCATCGTGACAAAGAAAAAGTATCGGTTCATTTTCAAATTCTAACAATATCTGAATTATAGATTCCCGATTTTCTTGATATTTTCAAGACACAAATCATTCATATAAATTTTCTCCTTTATTTTAAATATGAGATTTCTCAGAATGATTCATTTTCATATATAAAAAAGTCCCCAGGCCCGAAAGACACTGGAGAACAAACTGGTAAATTTATTTCAATATTATTTCTCTCTATATAATACAATATTCTATCAAAAAAATCAATCCATCCAGTCACTATTATCTTGAACTTCAACTGTCTGATCGGGTTTCATATATTTTGCTGCAATATCTAATACCTTTTGTCGTGGTTTCCAGTTTTTATAATTGATCAGATTTGAAAAATAATATGAATCTACACTGATAGAAAATTTATCTACCCGTTCATATAAGCCAGTAGACACTTTCTTATCAGGGCGAAGAATTGAAAAATCTAGCTTCTCATTTAAATGATCATTTTTATCTACTATGTATCTGTAATTTGTAGCAGTTAATAAATATCCCTCATTTTCTTCTACATAGACATATCCTTCAACCATACTATTTCTTAAATCGAACTTCAATTTACGAAGATGTCTATAAATTATTGTATTCTTTTTTATGAGCATATGATACAAAGGAAACCCACCCATCAAGCTATAAAGCAAATACCACGGAATATTATAAACTGTTGCATCAATATAATTATATGCACGTTCAGCCACATAATTTTCTGCAAGTTCTTCAGCCATAGATAGCGTTATATAAATCCCTGTTCCCTTTTGTAATAGATAAATTGCCTTATCAAAATGCTCTTTTGTGATCTGATATAATTTCTGTCTTTCTGGTTCCTCTGTTTCAGGAACATATTCTTTCACATAATTTGCGTTTTTCTTATGATAAGGACAATTCTTATACTTATATTCGTTAAATTTAACTACTTTAGGAATATCTACTCCTTTTGCATGTCTCGCATGAGGAGCAACATTAATTCTCTTATATATCCCAAGAATGACAACAGGGTTATTACATCTCGGACATAACGCTAAATGTTTTTTTTCTCCATTAATCATCTGTATATAATCAGATTTATCTCCTATACGACCTTCATATTTCCCTTTAAAATCTTTATCTGAAAAAGGCAAAGTTGGATCATCATATCTTGTAGTAAACTTGATTTCTTTCATCACATCTCTCCTATGCATGGCTTTACTTGGTTTCTTTATATTTTACCATGCAAAGTTCACCACCGTAAAGCGTTTCTATCTGTGTCCACCATTTCCCATTGATCTCTGGAATCTCCCCCATTTCTTCAAGCAGTCTCAAGCATATCAGCAGGTCTTTAAATCCAACCATAAAAACATGATCTCCCTGCTTCATCTCAAAATAAAACTGATCTCTTTCAGGAACAAATCCACCTTCTGTTTTAAATGTTTCATCATCCTGTATTGCTGTTCCCGTAAGTTTTGCTACTTTATTTTCATCAAAACATTTTTCCATCTTGTTCTTCTCCTTTTTTATGTTTTTGCTCTTTTTATTTTTGAAGCATCTCAAAATACGATTTCGAGAATCCTTCTATTCCGCATATAATGATTCCTTTATTGGTTTTCATTTTTTGTATATTTTTTATCTCAAAAATTCAAAACTGGTTTATTCTCTTCCTTCACGTTAAACCTCTTTATTTTAAATATGAAAGATTTAAGGAAAAATATTTCTCACATATAAAAAACACAAAAAAAGAACAGACTCAATTAAGAATCTGCCATTTTGTTTTAGGATAAAAAGCGGGAATCCTCGGCCATTCAATGACCGAGATGAAAGTATCAAATCTTATATATGAAAAACATTTTTTGAGAAATATCTCATACTTAAGATGTAAGGAGTATATTCACGAAAGTCATACAGAAAGGAGAAGATCATGCCAAGATCAAGATGCAGAAAAGACAGTTCTTTTGAAACATCGGTCACGAAAAGTGTGTTCCTGTACGGAAGACCGAACAAAGACAAACTTGCATTATTAAAACGAATGCAGGCTACTTTTACTGCGCTCGTGAACGAAGATATCCGGATCCTAAGTACTCGTAACGATCTGATGATGCAGCTGGTGAAAAATGATAAGAAAGACAGTACTATGCGAACACTCGAAAAAACAATTCGTAAAAAGGGATTAAGTTCTGCGTTTTCCCAGAATGCTTTCGATATGGCCGTGACACATCTTTCCCATCGGCTGGATGAGATCCGTCTGGATCTGCTGGCAGAAGGGATGGATCCTTTTGCAAGGTCAAAGGTCCTGTTTGCCATGTCGATCATGCGAAAGTCCAGAATGGAGATGATCTCTGCCATGGAAGATTTGGAAAAGGATTTCTATCTCGACTGTGCAAAGAAACTTCGAGATATGACGGAAGAGGAATTTGAGATCACGCAGAAGATCTTTCAGGATCTGTATGCTATGAAATGTATGGAATATCGGATCCCGCAGCTGCGTTCTGTTTCTGTTCCACTGGATTCCAGACTCATGAAGATCGAGACATCGGATCATGTAAAAACACCGTATGTCATCTGCATGACAGATCCTTTCCGAAAGAATCACCGGATCCAGATCCCGATCGATACGAGTGCTCACTCTTTACATAAGATCCAGAGCCGGAAGATGGCCGGGACAGTTACCATGCAGGTCCGAAAAGGAAAACTGCGGATCAGCTGGGCTTATTCCAGGCATATGAAGCAGCCAAAGACAGACGATATGATCGGAGTGGATATCGGGATCACAGATGCACTGTATACTTCTGATGACCGTCAGATCGGTTCCATGAAAGAGATCCTCGACTTTTACCATGATACGGTAGAGCCAGCCTTTGCAGAATTATCAGACCTGCGCAATAAGATCCGTAACATCAGTTTTTATCTGCGCACGCACGATCTGCCTGAAGATGTGAGACGTTCTCTCATCGAAAAGATGGACCGGCTTTCTACGATGATGCAGACGATGAGTGCTCCGTATCGAAAAAAGCGACATTATTATGATATGTTGCATGCTGCGATCGCTGCTACGGTCAAAGAATACATCGGAGGACTTTCTCCAGAGATTCTGACGGCCCTTGAAAAACTGGATATCCGGGAGTTCGCCAAAAGTAAAACTTCTAACGGACGTTTTTCTATGTTTGCACGCGGAAAACTGCAGCATCGTTTGATGGAAGAACTGAACTGGCGTGGATTTGACTTTCTTGAAGTCGTTCCGGATTATACCAGCCAGGTCTGTCCGGTCTGTCATAATCTTGACAGCAATAACCGGAATGGAAAGGATTTTATCTGTACCTGTTGCGGTCATCACGATGATGCGGACCATGTGGGATCACTGAACATTAAGGCTCGTGCATCCGACAAAGAGATCAAGGATATCTGCGAGAAATATAAATACAACCACAAGAATCTTCAGACAGCTTTACGTACTCTGTATGCAACAAGACACCAGGAATATATCAACACAGAATCTGCATGAAAAAACGCCAGATACCATCGGCTCTGCGCGGATGATAAGCTGACGTTCCAGTCGTGTAGAACATAGGAACTACCACTGTCTTGGCACGGCATGACCGTGTCCGGATCGTCTAACGCGGACACTGCTTGTCTATACGATATCATATAGAACAGCTTTGTTTGCCAAGGATCGGTTAAGAACAACCGAAGCTCTTCGTTAATGGAAGATGCTCGGCCATTCAATGACCGAGTAGTTCACCTTTATGGCTGTTTTATAATATGTAAACTTCAACGAGAAGTGTAAAATACCTCTATACTTGTCAGTTCATAAGATAGACGATATTATGAAAGCATTAAAATTATAAAAATAGAGCATATCAGAAATTAATCCGATGTACCCTAAAATTTTATAATATTCCCAATATCCTATTCAGAATCTTTTTATTTTTGTTGCAATAACTTCTCATGCAATAAGTGATGTACACAATCAGGAATCTCTTTGCTTTCATCTTGTATCAGAAGAGTGTCATATTTTTCATGCTTTGCATTCTTCGAAAGAATAAAATCAACAATTTCTCCTTCTGCACATTTTTCAACAGAAGTTGTTTCGACCCTAAGAGACATTGGAAGAAAAAGATCATTTCTTTTAACGCCATTCCTATCTAAGTTTTCTGTCAATCCTAACGTAAATTCTAAATTCGTCATCCCAAGTTTGTAAACAAGAGTTGTGGTTTGAATATTCTTTAAAATACAAACCATACTTGTAGTTAATTCAGGCAACTGTTTTAAACAAGGTAATTTCTTCTTGGCACTTGAAAACGGATGACGAGGAGTAAAATAAAACTGTCGTGTTGAAAGTTTATCTTTTTTTGCTTTCTTATAAAACTCATTTGCAGATAGATAAGTTTCTACACCTGTCAGATGTAAGAAGCAACTATTAGGGAAAGTAACTTCAAAAAATTCACCTGCGTAGACATATAAAAAAGTACGTCCTGCTAAATGTTCTGCGTATATGTTTGCTGCCTCTATAATATCTTGTCGTATTATGTTTTTCTTTTGTGATTTTGATGCCATATAAATACCTCATATACAAAAAAAAAGAGTGAGCCAGAATCCTCACTCTTTAATAATTCTTTATTAGAGTTTTCTGCTGGTTGTCAGCCGCAATGCCCATTTTTGACATCTATTCGTTGCAGAAATCCTTAAGTCCCCTGCTTGGACTACGACTTTACTCCTAGCCGCAAGGCGCAATGCCCATTTTTGACATCTATTCGTTGTGGAAAATTACCCTGCTCCACTTGCAGCCCAACTTTTAACGATGCTCTTTCATCGGGAACATTACTATTCCTACTTTTATTATACACAAATAAAAAACAAATACAATACTTTTTTTGATACTTTTTTCTATAAATATGCCATTTTTGTTTCATTTTTTTTATTTTCACACCAAAAAAAAGAACAGACTCAATTAAGAATCTGCCCTTTTGTTTTAAATTATTAATCTATATTCCCAATTTATCGAACAAAATTTCATTTCTTTTGGCTGTGTCATCAATGATCTTATCATATGACAAAATTTCAATGTATGCATTTATAACATGATTATAATAATACATCCCTAATTTATCCGGTGTTTCACAAAAATTATATTTTCTTGCTATCTTTATTAAGGTATCTGTTATATCACATACAGCATATAAATATAACTGCGTATTATCACTTGTTTTTATTGTTCTTCCATATTTATCTTTAACAGTATTTTCTTTAAGTTTTTCTGCATAATCCATCATCTGATCAATAGGATTATCACTTGATGTATAATCATCTCGCATCGGCCGCTTTAATTCAAATATTATGATTGTTCCATATTCTCTTCCAGTATTTTCTTCGTCTGATACTGCAACTGGACTATCTAGAAGTAATACATCTGGTCTACCCTCTTTTGAATCATTATTAAATGGAACATCTGAAGATATATAATCACAATATGCTAATTTTTCATCAATTAACCACAAATTATGAGCTTGATATTCAATTTCTTCAGAAGTTCTCCGCATTGGATAAATAAGATTATGAATAAATGCTTCTTTGCTATATTTTCCAAAATCATTGGACCGAATTCCTTTTTTTAACAATTCCAAAACAACTTTCCTGTGTGCTACATACTCAGCTAAAGATGATTTGTTTGCTTCACTGATCTTAGCAAATTGATTGGCAAATTTTTCTTGATATGAATCCAAATTAACGGCACCGACTTCTAATGTTTTTAATATTTTTTCATTTTCTTCTTTTAATTGTTTTTCAAATTTTCGTTTAATCTTATGTAGTTCGTCATCTAATTTTGTCTCAGAAAGAGATGGTTTTATAGATTCAATATCTTCTTCCATGTAATTTAATAAATGTCTATACTGAGGAGCTGTTGTTTTTATATACTTAGCAATTCTTTCTTTTTTCTTTTTCTTTACTTCTTTCAAATATTCTGATAAATATACTTTGATTTCTTCGGATGTATTTAAGATAATATCATTCATCCCTATTTCCAAATCATTTTCAGCAATATTAGAAATCATGAAAGAAGTTCGGTTTGTTCCCACATTTTTATCTAAAAACTCTCCTGACAAAACCCCAGCATAATAATACCCATTCTCTAAAAAAAGATTTTTATCAAGATCAACAATATATTTTTCTATATTTATTTCCTGGACCATCCGATCATTCGCATAAAGGTATAATTTACTTGCTTCAAATGATGAATCCATAATTTTTGCATGTCGTAAGGAAAATTTTTCATTTTTAATTTCAAATTCTATTAGATTTGATTCTTCTTGTATAGAATTTCTAAACATTTGATTTATATTATAAGTCTGCTGATTAATATCATCTACTACTATAATTTCTGGACATGTTGGCGACATTAAATAGATAAAACAATGCTGCATGATTTTCGTGGCAACATTATCGCCTCCTTTTGGAAGTTTATCTTTATATGGTGATAAACAATCTTCTAATGTTACAACTGTTTTATTATCTTTTAATTCATCAATTTTTATTAATGAATCGTTAATTTCATCTTGATTCAACATAAAATCAAAACTTCTTTTTACCCATTGATTGCCATTTTCAAAGCAGCTTTCAATCTTAGCTTTTCGGAAAGCTTTTAACCATGTAAACCTACCAACACCCTTTCCACCTTTTTCAATTCTATATGTGGAATCTAATTGCAAAAAAGATTTCATATTAGCATCATTAAAACCAATCCCATTATCAATTATAATAAACCCCGTAATATCATTAATGCTGCCATCAATCCCATCTGTCTGAATATACTGTTGTGGTTCACGTACAATATGAATCATAATGCGGCCATTTAGAGAATTTTCTTTTTGTTGCCGTTCGTCAATAGCATAGATAGAATTAACAATTGATTCGTATAGAGGCATCAACGCTTTTGTTGCTGGTAATTCAAAATTTCTAACTCGCCCTGATAAATTACTTGTAAAAAATGACATTAATTTAGTCCTTTCTTCCTTTTTTATATCAATCTTCATCTTCTTGTTATGACTCATTTTATCAATTTTTTTAATTTCCTTCAACATCTCCACCTCACAATCTATTACAAATATGAGATTTTTGAAACAAAATATTTCTCACATATAAAAAAAAACATAAAAAAAAGAACAGACTCAATTAAGAATCTGCCCTTTCGTTTTTAGTTCTGTACCATTGATCCTTCAACAGATGCTAAACGGTTATATCCAGTATCCTCTTCTTTCATTTTAGAATGATTTGTATTAAATCTTTCTGGATGAATATACTGTTTAAATTGATTATTTCTCTTACCGTATTTATAAGCATCCTTACCTACGCTCCAATCTTTATAGACGCCGCTGTCGTTTTTAAAGTTGTTTGTACGTAAGTTGACACTTTCATCCTGTCCCTGTGTCTGATTTGCTACAGAGCCTGTGACAGTAACACCTTTGATCGCTGGTTGGTTTCCATCATACTTCACTGTGTAAAGCTGAATCCATTTTGCATATAAAGTAACTGTCTGACCATTTTGATCATGATAATATGCATCACCCGGATTATAAAATATTCCGGATCCGTCTTTTCCAGTTGTCCATCCTAAGAACTTATATTCATTTCTTGTAGGAACTTTCGTAGCTACATTCATACTCTGTCCATAAGTCTTCTTCTGGTCATTTGGAACGCTGTTCTGATCTCCACCATTTGCATCATAATGTACGGTATGAACCCAAGGAGTCCATATTGCATATAATGTAACGGTTCCACCATTCTGATCATGATTGTAATTGCCTTTCACTTCATAGGATGTTCCGGTTCCATCAGCTTTGGTGTTCCATCTTACGAAATTATATCCGTGTCTGGTTGGCTTTTTATCACTCAGAATCATTGCCTGATCAAATGTCTTTGTCTGATCGGTTGGAACACTGTTCTGATCTCCACCATTTGCATTATAATGAACGGTATGTTCCCAAGCTGTCCATTGAGCATATAATGTAACTGTATTACCATTTTGATCGTGTTTATACTCAGCACCAGATGCATAAGCAATTCCTTTTCCATTCTTTTGTGTATTCCATCCATTAAAGATGTATCCATTTCTTGATGGCTTTGTACTGCTGATCATCAGTTTTTCATCAAATGTCTTTGTTTGATTACCTGGCATATTTGTTACCGTCTGGCTAGAAGAACTTGGATCAACATTTTTGTCATATGTGACAGTATGTTTCCATGGCGTCCATTGAGCATATAATGTTACAGTTCCACCATTTTGATCGTGTTTATATGCAGCACCGGATGCATAAGCAGTTCCTTTTCCATCCTTTTGTGTATTCCATCCATTAAAGATATATCCATTTCTTGATGGCTTTGCACTGCTGATTGTCTGATTTTTATCAAAAGTCTTCGTATCATCATCTGGCATACCTGCAACGGTCTGACTAGATGAACTAGCAGGAACATTTTTATCATAATGGATCGTATGTTTCCAAGCAGTCCATTTTGCTTTCAATGTGATCACAGATCCTTTTACATCAGGATCATAAGATAATGTAGCTCCTGGCTGATAATCAACCGCTTTTCCATTGATCTGAGCCTGCCATCCATTGAAGATGTAACCATTTCTGGTTGGCTTATTACTACTTAAAGTCAGATCAACTTCTTCTGTCTTTGTCTGATCTGCTGGCATATTGCTGACAGTCTGACTAGATGAATCAGCAGGTACGTTCTTATCATATCTCACAGTGTATTTCCATGGTGTCCAGACTGCATATAAAGTAACTGTTCCACCATCACTATCCCTATTGTAAGAATATTGACTACCTGGCTGATAAGCAGTTCCTGTTCCATCCTTATTTGTTGTCCATTTTACAAATGTATAACCAACTCTGGTTGGAACATTAGATTGCAGCGTCAGATTCTGATCATAGATCTTCGTCTGATTTCCTGGCATGTTTTTTACATCTGCTTTTTTAGAACTAGCAGGAACATTTTTGTCATATGTGACAGTATGTTTCCAAGCGGTCCATTTTGCGTATAATGTAACAGTTCCACCATTCTGATCATTTTTATATTCAGCACCCGGCTGATATACAACATTTCCATTTGCTGATGTACTCCATCCAGCAAAATTGTAACCTTTTCTGGTTGGTTTATTGCTGCTGATCATCAGTTTTTCATCAAATGTCTTTATCTGATCACCTGGCATGTTGCTAACAGTTGTTGTACCTGTTGGAGCATTTGCTGGAATATTACTGTTATAATGAACCGTATGTTTCCAAGGTGTCCACACTGCATATAATGTGATACTTGCTCCATTGGAATCAAGATCTTTTGTGAACTTAGATCCAGGTTTATATTCCACAGAACCATTTGCTGATGTACTCCATCCAGCGAATATATAACCATTTCTCTTAGGAGTCATACTACTTAAAGTAACATCGATCTCCTGCGTCTTTGTTTGAGCTGCTGGCATATCTGTTACCGTCTTACTAGAAGACGTAGATTTTACATTCTGATCATACTTGATATTGTATGTCCAAGGAGTCCATTTTGCATATAGATTTACGGTTCCACCATTCTGATCTGCTGCATAATTACTTCCAGGATTATACTTTGTTCCAGTACCATTTGACTGAGTATACCATCCTGCAAAAGTATAACCTTTTCTGGTTGGGACAAGATTACTGATCGTCATAAGCTGTCCAAATGTTTTTGTCTGATCGACTGGCATATTGGATACTGTCTGACTAGTAGAACTTGTTGGAACATTTTTATTATAATGAAGAACATGTTTCCATGGTGTCCATTGAGCATATAATGTAACAGTTCCACCATCTTGATCATGAGTATATGTAGCACCAGATGCATAAGCTGTACCGTTTCCATCTGCTTTTGTATTCCATCCTAAGAATGTATAACCATTTCTAGTAGGGATATCAGAGCTTAATGTGATATCAACATTAGCTGTTTTACTCTGAGATACAGGAATTCCTTTTACAGAAGTATCATCTTTTGCATTTGCATCATATCTTACTGTGTGTTTCCAAGGAGTCCATTGAGCTGTTAGAGTAAAGTTACCCATCTGCATAATTCCTTTAAATCCACTTGCAGATTGTGTCACACTAGTAGGAGCATCACTATCATCATCATCCATTGTTAATTTATAACCGGTAAAATTATGTTTACTTCTTGTAGGTGCTGCAATACTAACCTCTTCTCCTGGATACTTACTGGTTGTAAAATCTTTTGTGCTTCCATTATAGGATCCACCATTTAATTTCACAGTTGCTGTGTATTTTTTCTTTTCCCATTGAGCATACAAAGTAACATTTCCACCATCCTGATTCACATCATAAAGATTACCAGGCTGATATGAAGTTCCACTTCCATCCTCTTTTGTATTCCATCCTAAGAATTTACATCCTTTTTTTACTGGAGTTGCAGAGTTGATATAGACATTGCTGTCTGTGTATTTTTCTCTGGTTGGGAAATAAACTTGTGAATAGTTAACTAATTTAAACTTCTGAGAAGCTGTTCCATTTGGAGCATACTGTTGAAGTACAACACCATCTGCATCTTCGCCATTTGTAATATCCAACGCCTTATTTGTCATTTTATTATAGATATTTACATATCCATCTCCTGTGTCTTTGAAATACCAAAGAAAATCAGAATTATCTTTGTTATTAGCATCACATTGTTTCCATAATTCAACTGGCTTTCCGCTTAGATCATCAGGTCCATCTCCCGATAAATTCAACGCCTTTCCATTAAAATTATTAATGATGTAATAATAAGGTGTATTTTTATACCGTTCAAATGTCCAAAGAGTCTGTTTCGAATCAGAAGAATATCCATTCCAAGTAAGCACATCAGTTGCATTATCTAAATTCAACTGTCCATTTGTTCTTTGATGAAGATATCTTGAAGTATTTAACCCTGATTGGATGAAATATGCTCCGTTATCAACAATTTTATAGTTATTCGGATTATCAGTTGATTTTACGCTATCTAAAGATCCACCCTGTGCATCATAAGATAATGTAGAGTGTAATGGAATCCAACGTGCTGTTAATTTAATATCACTGTTTCCCATAGCGATCTTAGTCATTGAAACATCATTTCCTGTGGTTTCATCTGTGATTTTTAGTCCTTGCAGCCAGAAGCTTACATTTCCTGTCAATCCTTTCAGATTACTTGTCCAGATTTCAAATCGGGCATCATTTGTTGTTGTATCAAAAGTACGTTCCATGCTAAATTTTACCCATTTACCAGTCCATCCTTCTGATATTCCCCACATACAATGCTTCCAGTCATTGGAAGAATCTCCATGATAGAAATTTAAAGCGAAACTTCCGCCGCTTGGTCTTTCACTAATCCAGACTTCTCCACTGATCTTATACGTATGTCCTGCTTGTGCAGTATATGTTGGGAAAGAAATGCAGTTATAATTATCGGTAGCAGAGTCTATTCCCCGCCATACATGATTCGTTCGATAATAGCCACCATCTGGAGCTTCATTATAAGTTATAGATCCATCATAACTTCTGGAATATGTCCCTACATTTTCTCCATGACTTGTTGTCCAACCTGTGTTGGAAGCATAAGACTGATAGCTTTCATTTGATTTCTCATAACCACCAAATTTATATCCTGGTCTTGTTGGGGAATCTACAGTAATCGTTGCTCCAGGAGATAAATGATTTACTGTTGTAACACCACTACTACCTTTATAAGTTCCACCACTTGGATCAATGGATAACGTATATCCTGTATTAAAATACAAATTAATACTTGTATATCCAGTAATCGTTCCAGATAATCCAGGACTTGCATGATCATATGATATTCCAGAATTAGGTCTAATATTCTTTATTTCATATTTTGACCCAACTTTATATTTATCATAAAAATCTATTGAACCAGATGGATCTGAAACAAGTTGTCCATTGATGTAAACATCAAACTTACCCATACCATCTGTGTTATTTGCTTGATTTCCGTCTAACACTCCATTCACGTCAAGATATTGGTAACTCGTATCCTCTTCCCATTGTGCATACAGCGTTGTATCTGCATCTGGATAAAATTGTTGTCCAGGACTATAAGATGTTCCACTTCCATTTGCTTGTGTATTCCATCCTTTAAAAACATATTGAGGCTTGCTTGGAGTTGTAGAACTCAGCCATAAGTCAACACCCATTGTTTTTGTCTGATTTCCTGGAGCACCAGATCCACCGTTTGCGTCATATCGGATTGTGTGTGTTTCTCTAGTATAATTGATTGTTACACGTCCTCCTCTATAACGATAGTGATTGAATGTTCGTGTTCCAGTATGTCCAGTATTGATCTGAATATTTGCAGTTACTGGTTTATCATAACTAGTGTATCCTCTTTCAATACTGTTTCCATCATCACCTGTATTATTCAAAGTGTAGTTTTTAGTATTGAAACGTATATCCGCATCATTTTTATCATAACTACAACCTTTATTATAATAATAGGAATGTCTTGTATATGAAATTTTAAAATTCATAACAAACCATGCGTATTGACCATCGGTTCCTTTAAATTTATCTTGGTCTGTAGTCACAGTGTTATGAGTTAATTTTAAATTATGATTATTGGCCCCATTAATAGTCATAGAACAATTCCATGTTGTTTGATTTTTCAACATATGTTGATACAACTTTTTATCCTTGTCTCCATACTTGCTTGACCTTCCAGTGATGTTAATGGTCGCATTTGTATCATTTCCACCTTTATCATGGATTGTTACATAAAAATAATTATTCGTGCTATATCCATAGTCGCCACCTTGGTTATAAGACTCTTCTGTTCCTTTTAATGAGTCTAAATGATCTTTGATCGTAAATGACCCATCTTTATCATTTGTTGCCCAGTCTTCCAGCTCTTTTTCATCTGTTTCTTCATCGACTTCTTCCAAATCTAAAGCCTTACGAATAACGTTTTTATCTCTTTCATCACTTTTTGTATAAATATAAGATGAAATTGCATCAACATACTTCGCCCCATCTTCTTTGGAAACGTTTTCAAAATCTTGCATATCATTTACATAAAAGTCATTGATATTTTCATAATATTGTGATTCCTCTTTTATATAAAACTGATTGATATCTTTTAACACCTGATCTTGAATTTGCTTTTTGACATCTTTTGATAATTCTTCGTCACATTGATCAATAAGTTTGAAATAACTAAATAAACTTAAATAAAATTTCTTTGGACTTAAACTATTGTAATCATAGTAATTTACAGATTTTAATTTTAAAATTTCAAGAATTTCGTATTTTTCCTCTGTTTTACCACTCATCAAGAATTTAATATCATCTGATGTCAGGGATGAATAAAATGAAAAATCGTCAATTTCAAAGATTCTTTGTAAGATGCCTTCATAAGAGTATTTCTTACTTTCAATGATCTTTTTCAGATCTTTCTGAGCCTCTTCACTGGATAGCTTTCGCCCCGGCTCTTTCGTATCTGGTTTTTCATACGTAACTTCTGGTTGATCTTCCGAACTTCCATTTGTTGTGACCTTTACATCGTCATTTCCAGTATCCTGATTATTTTTTACTTCCTCTTTCGTACTATTCTCATTCAACTGTAACGTTGAAGATTCTGTACTACTAAATTCTTCTTCCTTTTTCCGCTTCGCAGCTGCTGTTGTTACTTCTTGTGCATAAACTGGCACTGCATAAGAAAATCCGGAAGAAGCAGTCATAAAGAGTGCCAGAACACCAGTCGTAACGCGTTTAAAATACGTTGATTGTATCTTATCAAACATCGCGATCACTTCTCCTTTCTTTATTCAGTTTTCAAAGTTCGCGGACTGGATCACGCTGCAGATCGGACTCAGCGGCTCCGCAACAACGCAATCTTTATCATCCAATATAAATATGAGAGATTTGAAAAAAAATAATTGCATGAAAACACAATTTCTTCAAATTTCTCTCGATTTAAGTATGAGTTTTTTTAGAGAAAATAATTTTCACATATAAAAAAAACAGCAGCCATATTTCAGACTGCCATCCATCGCTATCTCCTTATAAAATGTTTGATCTTTTGAATGATCTTTTTGACTTTCTTTTTCATCTTTTTCTTAGAAATCCCAACAGAAAAAATAGTAACAGAAAGAAGCTCTACGAAACTATCAATAACTTGATTTCCAATTTTCTTCACAAGATCTCTGAAAAACTTCCAAAGATTGCAAAATCCGTCCCAAGCAGTATCCTCAAACCATTCAAAGATCGATCTTTTCTTCGCATATTCTTTTGGATCTTGTGTCATTTCTTTTACATTTTCTTTGTTAGCTTCGATATGATCCGCCATTTTTTCTTCGTAAGATACCTCGCCTGAATGTATCTGATAAGTCAATGGATTATTCCCCATGGAAATATAAGAATCCATCTGAGTATAAGATCCAGAGCAAAAGCAAGCGATGAGCAAAATAAATGAAGTCTGAAAGTATGTTTTCATTCGTGTAAAATAATTTCTATTTCTCATAGTTATTTCTCCTTTTTAAATTCAAAATTTTCTCCTGACAACGATATATGTTTCTCTTCTCGTCATTTAGATTTGTTATAAATATGAGAGCTGAGAAAAAATATAATTTGATTTTCTACATCCTCATTCGAAATTTCTCCTTTCTTGGAGCATCCGGATGATTCTTCTCATTACAAATATGCGATTTGAGGAAATTAAAATGATGATGTTACATTTTCAGCAGTTTACAACACAAAAAAAAGACTCAGAATTAACTCCAAGTCTATTTTCCATACCAAATTACACTACTCTTTAACTTCAAGCATTATTTTTTTCCCCTTTTTCATGATCTTCTAATATCTTTTTGCATATTCCTTCACGAAGTGTTAGACCATCACATATCTTTGTCTTTTTATCCAAATTTAAAATTCCGTAAATTCCAGCAGCCATAATTAATTGAGAATAAATAGGAATCCAACAAATAAAGAAGTTCTTAATTCCTGATATAATTCCTTTGTGTACTTCTTGATATATAATTTCTTTCATATTTGGATCATCGTAATCATAGTCCAGCATTATTTTGTTCATGTAATATCCTGCCAAAGTATTAAAAATCACAGTAAATACCTGCACTGATAAAACAAAACTCACAATATCCATATCTCTTATTCTTCTTCAAAATCATCTTTCATCATTTGCACGATCAGTTCCCGAATGGACATATCATCTTCTTCATTGTCACTATAAGAACCTTTGATATGCTCCCGATCATCTAAGAAAATAGTGATGAATGAAAGAAACAGCGCATATAATTGTCCAATGATTGGAAGAATACTTAAGATCATTGTAATCCCTGCAACCATAAAAGATCTCTTTTCAAAAAAACGTATCACATTTTCTTTCGTGTCAGGATCATCAAGCAACAATCGTTGTAGATAAGATTCTGTTAAAGACGTGTAGAATACCGTTCCCATGATGACAAGGTTCATAATATATATGATTTTCTCCATCATAATAGTTATCCTCCACTACTTTATAATCTTTCTTGTCTTAGGCTTCTTTGTCGCATCTGATAAAGACTTTTTGCTGACTACCTCAATATGATCTTCCATATTCTTTATAACCAGCCAGTTCTCAGGAACCAGTCCTGCTTCTTTTAGCATCATTTTCTGTTCTCTTGTTGGTTTCTTTCCATGTTTCATAAAAAAACTCCTTTCAAATTTCTTCTATAGTAAATATGCAAGATTTCCCGAAAGATATTTTTCACATATAAGATTTTAGAGCCGATCTTGGCACATTCATTCATAGACAGTCTTGGCAGTGATTTCATGTTAGCTTTTTTTTGATAAATTTTTATATATGAGAAATATTTATTTTTAAATCTCTCATATTTAAAATGAAAGCAAAATAAAATCCGAACATTCTCAAAAGCGAGAACATCCGGATGCTAATGTTAAATTGTTTTCTTACTGATTAGATTTTTGATCAGTATGTATGTTTACTTGGATATCACAATTGGTATTATCGTGAATATCCGCATATTTTAGAACATCTGAAAGATTTTCATCAGATCTTTCAGAAATATTGTCTTGAGTCGGTGTCTTGTCCACATCGGCTCTTTTCTTGTTTTTATATTTTTCGATGATACAGTTAACCGCAAGTGCAACTGCACAACTGATCACGCCACTGATTAACATTTCTGCTATTTTTTCTGCTGTTATGAATTCTTTCATCGCGAATTCTCCTTTCTGTGGAGCATCCGGACTTTTATTTCCTCAATTCAAATATGCGATTTGAGAAAAATAATCTGACAGTGTTATGTTTTCAAAAGATTTCTACACAAAAAAAGACTCAGAATTATTTCTAAGCCTCTTTTCCATATGAAATTACACTACTTGCAAACTCATGACATATTTGGACGATCAATGTTTTTATAACTGATACGTCCCATATGAGACCACATCCTGTCATTCCCTGCTTTTGTTGTCCAATATACCGTGTTTCCATCTTGTAATATGACATCACAATCGATCGTTTTGTAGTTCTGCACGTTGATCTCTTTTAACGATCTTACCTTATGATCAGAATCTAACTCTACAACCTGATTTTCTGGCCATCCACAACCAGAGCCATTATTTCGCTTTGAGTGTGTATCATCTTTTCTCATATCTCCTGGAATTAGAATATCATTTAGTAAATGTTCTGCAGGAGCATGCATTCCATTTTGCCCACCTTGCATTCCATATTCACACGCAATATTGTAACAGGCACTGATCGATTGATCTGGAGTATATTTCTCAAAGATTGCCTTAGGTGTCTCATATTTACGTTTCTTTTTCTTTTGTATCTCTTGTTTCTGTTCTGTACACTGTTCTTTTTTCTGATTTTCTATCTCATTCATTAATCTCTCCTGTTGCAAAAAGGCCCAGATTTTACCGGACCTTACAATCTACTCTTCCACAACTCCTGTTTTCTCACATGAAACAGTTCTTGTTTTTCCACTTGGGATCTTATATGTTTCAACAACTTTGACTGAAAGAACTCCTTTCGTATGATCGCATTCTGTGATCTCAACTTTCAGTTTGCTATCTGCTGTCATCTGATTTTTTAAATGCTGCTGGAATCCTTTTGCCATTGCATCATCTGTAGAATATTTGTTGTTTCTGCAACTTTGGATCGTTGCGTCAACTGCATTGCTTGTATTCGTTGTCAACTCATCCTGACGGACGGATGTTGCAGTTGTTGCCTGCATGATGTAAACAGAAAACACCATGATCAGGCACACGATAAATCCTGTGATCGCACCTTTCATAATTTTATATCTCCTTTCTGAAATGTGTTTCCTTCTATTATAAATATGAGAGATTTGGCATTTTTTATGGGAAAGAAAAAAGCACCATAACTTCTGCTATGATGCTCTTCTATATTTACAGACTTTTTGAGGTGTACCAAAACAGTTTTTGTAAATGGTTACTGTCTGTATTTTTATTACATGATTAGTTTGCCTGCTGTAGCTCCTGATCTTGTGAAGAATGTGCTTAATGTATCAGTTAAAGCTTTCTGGAACTGTGGTGTAAATGTTGCAGCCACAAATGTTGCTAATGCTAATACAATGATTACTGAAACGATGATTCTACCGTAATTGTCTAAAAATTCTCCCATGATTTATATTTCCTTTCTTATGTTTAAAATTCTTTTTGTTCTTTGTTTTACTGCTGTTTTCTTACATGATCAGAGATCCTGCAGCTCCTGACTTTGTGAAGAAAGTCTTAAGTGTATTTGTGATCGCTGTCTGGAACTGTGGTGTAAATGTCGCAGCCACAAATCCTGCTAAAGCTAACACGATAATGACGGATACAATGATTCGTCCATAATTGTCTAGAAACTCACCCATAATTTGGCTACCTCCTTTTTATTTTTTTAGGGACCATTTCTGGTCTTTGAAAAAACTTCTAAAGTCTTTGAATTAGAAGACTTTTCAAAAAGCAGAAACCTTATTTTTCTATATTTGTTGTTTATTTACATTTAAAGATCAAAAAATATATGTTTTTTTCCATACCTTTTTAATTTTCATTCATTACAAATATGAGATTTTTCAAGAAAGATAACTGTCGCTTTTCTCTTACACTTTAAATATGAGAGATTTGAAAAAAAATCTGACGCACTTCTTTTGAGAAAGAACTTGTTTTACAAACAACCTTGCATTTTTCTTTTTCTTTTCAAGGAAACAAGTCATTTCAAAAGAATCACTATTTTTCTTCTCACTTTAAATATGATAGATTTGAGAAAAAAAATGGCGTTGTAGTTTTTCATCAAATTTTGTTTTACCAAGAACTCACTCATAATGAGAACTTTTCACGATGAAATTACTACTTTTATCTCTTATATCTTAAATATGAGAGATTTGAAAAAAATTCTGACGCACTTCTCTGCTTTCAACTTCATTTTTCTCTTCATTTTAAATATGAGATTTTTGAGAAAAAAAATGACGCTGTAAAATGGAATAAAAAAAACAGTCACTATTTCTGATGACTGCTCCTTCTTAGTGATACCTCCCCGAACGACAATGTCGGACGGGGCTTCCAAACCTTTAGAGTTCGGAGTTCCATTATCTACCGATACAGCCGAAACTTAGTACATCCTTCCCGCAGGAAGAACAACCACATCCCGGTCAGCGATAGACAGGTGCGGGGGTATCGCCGCCACGGACAGGAACTTTTGCCTTTCCCGTGACACCAGGTCCTTGACAGACTCTGGATTTCGTTAACAATTCCATTTATGCTCAGGTCGCCACTGGCAGACCGTTGCTAACTAATGTTCGTAATGTACATAAAGTACGCTGCGGAGTCGCAGGTAGTCCTTCAGCTCCAAGTAACTGATATTCTCTCAGGAAGAACCTCGCTCCGATATTCTGTGCTGCGGACAGATCACAGTTATAGATCTTCCCATTCTGAAACGTGCACAGACTGTAATTGTAAACTTTCCGTCCATGTTCGTAATGATAGATACTGTGCCGATCCACGACTCCTGATCCATCAAACGCATACTTGGAAGTTCCCCATGCACAGACACGGGATAATCGCATTCCCATACGATGTGCCTGTAATTCCACACGATGCTGTACATCGTTCTTTCGCCACAGATGGATTCTTTCTCGGTATCTTCTTCCGCGGATCTTCCCTTTAGAATCCAGATGTTCGAATACGATACAGTCCACACTGTATAACACAGCAACATCCATCAGGCTTTTTGTCGTCTGGATGGATAACTGCCGGTTTGTTTCCCGGATCCAGCGGTAGACACAGTGGCTCTTCTTTCCTGCCTGCTGATACATCCGCTTTCGGTTGATCATGTGATTTAGACGGTCTTCTTCACATGGAAGGTGGATCACACCTTTCGCATGGACAGTACCATCTGCCTCCATGACGCACCAGGATGCTGCGGCATGGATCCCGAGATCGACAGCAAGGATCCGATAAGCAAGTTTATCCTCATCCTGAACCAGTTCTCTGATCTCCTCAAATGTGAAACGGATCTGATATCGGCCACGGACTTTATCCACGATCGGAGATAGCATCTTTCTCGTTTTACTGAGGCGGCTGATCTGTTTTGCATCGGAAGGGCTGATCTGGAAATAATACCAGTTCCATGTCTGCCCGTTATACAGCTTCAATCCGATCTGACCATCTGCCAGACAGGACATCTTCCGTTCCTGATCGTAAAACGTCAGTTCATAACGGGATGGCAAGCCGAGCTTTGGTTCCGCTCCACGTTCCATTGGTGGGGTTTCTTCCCAGTTCTTATGATTGGAACGATAAGATTTTACCATTCCGAACGCATCCGCAATGATCGCTCTTCTAGTATAGCCCGGCATCTTCGGAAATCTGAGATCAAACTCCGGATACTTCGGAGCAGCCGTTTTTGTTCGGTGCACTAACGTATCGATCAGACGTTTTCTCAGCTTCGACTCCACACTCATGATCGTATCCCATTCTTCCGAGATCACGGAGACACAGAACTTTAACGCTTCCAGACAGACCAGGGAAGTCTGACGCATAAGTCGGCTGTCTACCGCACGTTCTCTGGTGATATTCAGTTTTTCGGTTGTTTTATCCTGCGTGACATCCAGTTGTTTCTGGATCTTGACCGTATAGCAGGTCTTGATACTTAATCCCATTCTATGACTCCTTTCGACTGGTTTTCTAATATAAATATGAGAGATTTCATGATTTATATTTTTCATATATAAGATTTTTGAGAACTCCGAAACTCTAACAAGAAAAACTCCCGATTCATTTCGAGAGTTTCTTTTATCTTAGTCTTCGACGGTCATGCTTTCACCGGTTCCCGGACCCCGAGCGACTACATCGGTCTGAGGTTTGCGCATGATCTTTCATCATAAACCTTTGCAAGCTCGTGACTTTAGTCATGAGTTAATTGACTTCTGCTGCCTGCTTGATCTGATATTCTCTTTCAAACTGGAATAAAGGTACTTTTACCTTATATGTTAAAACGGTTGTGTAAGTTGTTGTATCTCCGCTTGCTGCAGATGTAACTGTTAATCGATATCCTGATGCTGTTGCATCACTTTTACATCGATCAACTACTTCGTTTGCAAATTCTGCACTTTCCATGCGATTGATCGCAGAAGAACAAAACTGTTTTGCATTTCCAGTGTTCATATCTACTTGTTGGGTAAACATACCAAGTAATACCAGAAGAGAAATTAAAATTGCGCATACAAATGTTTCTATTGCTAATCTCATAAAATCCCTCCCCTTTACAAAGCATAACCTTCTAAAGTATGTGTTTGATCGATCCCAAGGATCATTACTTTAGAATGATATGTTAATGTTACTTTGTATCTGGAAGAATTTTCATAAAAACCATCGTTTGAGATCTTTAATGTATATCCCTCTTTTGTAGCATCGCTGATACATTGACTGATAACATCAGAATCAAAGTTGCTAGCCTCTATTTGATGAATCGCTTCTTCATGATATTCTCTGGCATTCTTTGTTGTTAAACTTGCCACAGAATAATTCATCCCGATAAAAAAAGCAAACATAATAATGATAATACTGACCGCTAGGTTCATTGGTGATTTCAAATTGATCGCTCCTTTCTTATATGATCACAGCAGCAAGGATATATGATAACATTGTTGCCATGAAATTATTTCCAATATGTAGCATGCATCCATATCGAATGTCTTTTTTCTTATAATAAATAAAACCAAAGACCAATCCTGTGATAAATGCGGAAACTTTTTGTGCTGGAATCGGATGTAATATTCCAAAAAATACACTTGTAAGAATGATCGTGATCACTTGCCATACTTTATGATCAGATAGACCTGACAATCCCTCTTGAAAAAGTCCACGAAATAAAAACTCTTCTGTTAATGGTCCAAGGATCACTGCGATCGGAACATATAACCATGGCGACATTACATTCTGTTCATTTAACATTACCGGCATTGTCCATCCAAATAACGCCTCTATGAATGTTAAAAAAAACGTCATAAGAATGCTCTGTACTGCCCATAATCCGATTCCACAAAAGAAAAATTTTATATATGAAAATTTATGCTTGATCAGGTTCCTTAAGTTTTCATCAAGTAGAAAATATCCCACGATCATTGCAATACATAAGATTGCTTTCGAAACGCCTAATGGCATAAAAGTGATCGATCTTGGCAAATATTTGTATAACAAAATGCCAACAGTTCCAATTAAAATCTTCTTCATATTTTCTCCATTCCAAACTAAGCTGTACGCCCAGTTACTAATAATTTTACTCTTTTTTCTGCTTTATAGCCCCGGCTGTTTGTAACTTTATAAATAATGTTGTAATAACGATAATTTGCATTGACTGATATTGTGTTTCCTGTAGTTCTTAATTTAGAAATCGTTGTTCTTCCATTTTTATCTACTTGTTCCACCTTGATGTCAACTTTATTGGATGGGATCGTTCCATCTTTCCTATCTGTAACAGTTACATTGTTTCGTGCATTATAAGTTGTCCCAGGTTTCATTTTGACAGTCTTATTTCCACTTTTTAATGTAATGGTTGGTAAAGGTGATTTTGCCTGAAACTCCTGATTTCCTGATAAATGACCAGTATCCTTATAAATACCATTACTTTTCCAGGTATTAAATAAAAATCCACTCAGTAGTCCAATGATAAAAATCCCAACCACAGCAGTAATTACAATCTTCCCGTATTCTTCCATAAGATTATGCATTCTTTAAGTCCTCCTTTCTTGCATCATGCTAATGAATTAATAAACTCTGGACCGTATTCTACAAAATACTGTACGATCATTCCAAATAATCCCATAACGATCAACCCAAAGATCACATAAAGGATGACCATTCCATATTCATCTAAAAATTCACCCATAATATTTTCCCTTTAGATCATTCCTATGACTTTGATAAATGCAGCACAGATTCCAATTCCTAAAATAACAAGAACTACGATCTCTCCATATTCTTCGATCAAATCACCCATAGCAATGTCCCCTTTCTTTTAAAATTTGAAGTAGAAAAACTCCTCATTTTAAATATGAGAGTTAAGAAAAAAAATATGGAACTGTATATTGAATATAAAAATATATTCAAAAAATCTTATATATGAAAAATAAAAAATTTTAAATCTAACATATTTATAGTGTAAGGGGAATTGAAATGCTTTCTTGGTTGAGTAGAAGAAATTTCTTTTGCGATTTCTCTCTTTATGGTTAATATATATCCTATGGTTAGTTACAAACAAAGTTCAGATCAACCAAGGCAAAAGACCAGTACGATGAAAAATCCTGTCGCATTGGTCTTTTTTAATTTTTTATATATGAAAAATATTTTTGATCAAAAATCTCATATTTGTAGTGTAGAAGAAAAAAAATAAAAATCCGAACATTCTCTAAATGAGAACATCCGGATGCTAGGTTTAAGTTGTTTTTCTTCTGACTACTGATCTTTTTTATGGTCAGAATATATGTTTACGTGGATATCACAATTGGTGTTGTCGTGAATATCCGCATATTTTAAAATTTCCGAAAGATTTTCATCGGATCTTTCAGAAATACCATCATGAGTCGGTGTTTCATCCACATCGACTCTTTTCTTATCTTTAATTTTATCTATTGCAAAAGTCACTGCCAGTGTAATGATACAGCTGATTAGCCCGCCAATTATCAGTTCCATTATTTTTTCTACTGTCATGAATTCTTTCATCGCGAATTCTCCTTTCTGTGGAGCATCCGGATTTACTTTCTCAATTTAAATATGCGATTTGAGAAAATTAATCTGACAATATTATGTTTGCAGCAGTTTATTACACAAAAAAAAGACTCAGAATCTTTTCCAAGTCTAATTTTTTTTCAAAAATATGCTATTCTTAAATGCATATCTACTGCAATTTTCCCATCATCTGGAACAGGAACATGATAAGTAATCCCATATCCAAAAAGATCTTTGCGGTAGAAGTTAACATTGGAAGCCATGTGATCTGTTTTACCAATTTTACCTTATCTGCATCTTTCAGGCGCTCTGCTTTTTCAATTAAAGCATTGTTTCTTACGATCAGACTGTTGATCTGTGTTTCTGCATCATCACTTCCTACTTCGTTTAAAGAATATAACATCTTAACAATGGAATGAATATCTGGTACTTCCAGATCTTCTAGGAAATGTTGATATGGTAAAATTCCAGTTGGATCTTTTTCAATCTCATCCAGTAGTTTGTAAATTTCATTACGAAATACATATGGAGCATTTGGTGCAGAATTTCTTAAAGACATATAGACATTGTCTGTCTGTAGGTCTAATGCAATTCCACGAATCCATCCCGGAAATTCTTTTTCGCATTCTTTGATCAAACGCTTCTTTGCAGCATTTCCATTTCCTGTTGGAACAAAGAAGATGACGATCGCTAAAACAATTCCACCGATGATAAAGATCTTGCTTGACTGCCATAAACCAAAGATAATAACTGGTCCACTACATATAAGTGTGGCAAAAACACTCTGCATGATCTCTTTTCCTACATTTCGTTCTTTACGGAAATTTTTCCAGTCTTTGTCAATCTGTTTTTCATTTGTATCATGAATATCTTCCAGCCAACTACCAGTTAATTTCTTCTGTACAAAAGCAAACAGCAGTATCATAACTCCTAAGACCAAAAAGGAACCGATCTGATATGCTTCCATCTTAAGAATCGGAGACATGGATTTATTTCGAGAGAACAAAATCACTGTTGTTGCTGTGATCATAACTCCCATAACCAGAGAAATGATGATACTGTTTTTTACTACTTTACGATCTTTCTGGAAAGAATATGTACGTTCTGTCCAACTATGGATATCATCTAAGATAATATTCAATGTAGACTGATATTTTCCACCTTGACGTTCTACTTTGATCAGAAAGTCATGTAAAATTTTCATTCTTTCACATCCATATTCGTTTTCGATCGGTAGTAAAGCATCTTCATAAGAGTCTCCACGATTGATTGCTTCGATTGCCTGATTTAAGCATTCAGCCATTTTTCCATCAGATAACGATAATACATCTCGCAAGCTTTCTAAGATCTTTGGTTTTCTTTTAAAAGAATAAATCATCTGTTCCATATAGTCTACAGACTGTCGAAAGCGCTTCTGTTCATACAAGAATCGAAACTGATCGACAATGATCACAGGCAAAGAAAAACAAAAGATCACGATCAGAATCGCCATATATTTTGGTGTCAGCTGAAAGAATCTGCAAACTGCAACAACGACAGCCAAACTCAGGAATAAAGTGATCAGATAAGATTTCAGAGAATACTGATAACCATACCCAATGATCTCTGTTTCCATTTCTTTTGGATTCAAGTATTGTAAAAAACCTTTTTGTTTTTTATGTTTTTTAGGCTTTTCACCTTTTGTACGGCGTGATTTTGATTGATTATTTTGCGCTTTTATCTCTTGCCCCTGCCTCTGTTGATCCTTTTTTTTACGCATATAATGTTTTCTCCTTTCACAAAAAATTTGATGTATAAAAAAAATACTTCCATTGTAAATATGAGAGATTTCATAAAAAAAATGGACGATGGAAAAAATCTGGTAAGGACATTCATGTCCCTACCAAAACATTTTCTAACTGTATGGGACTCCATACGGTTTACAACCTGGTTACGAAACTATTTTTTATTGACCATTCGTTCCAACAATTTCTTTCCTTTGATCTCTCCAGCTGCTTCTTCTCTGATCTGATACTTTGATTTTCCACAATCAGAATATTTCTGGTGATACCAGGTCATATATCGGATCATAAATGCTGCGATCCACTGCTGATCATTTTCATCATGGACATCTAAGCAAATATCCATGCCTAAGAGTTTTTTCCAATCCATGAATTTTACAGGTAGCATTTCTCCATCTTTCATAAAGTCACCCTCATCCATATCAAAAGTGATCATTTCTCCTGAGAGAACCGGATCTAATCTTAAGATCGCAGCGATCAGTTTTTTGTATTTCTTTTGAAGCTGCTTTTCTGCCTTTCTCCTGGATGCACGAGTGTTCACAATATCATATGGCAACTCTGTTAACTGAATAGATCTCTCAATCAGAATACTTTCTTTTGTCTGTTCTAATAAATCTTTTACTAACATCTTTTTCTCCTTTACTTACATTATTTTTAGCAAAATTCCCGTCATGATCACAACAATTGTAAACAAAGACATCCAAAAGATTAATAATGTAATATTTTCGATCTTCCTTCGATGATCCACATCTACATTGTTCTTGTTTTTCCATCTGGTTATGAAACAACCTATGATGATAAACAATTCAATGATCAAAACAGCAATGATTAATGATACATACTTCATTTTTTACCCTTTTCTTTTTTCTCTTTTTTATGTTTCCTTTTAAAAAACAAATATGATAAAAAGAGGATCGTTACAACAAAAATGGATACAATGATATACAATTGAGTTATCGGCATCTTTGTTAATCTCATATACAATTGTGTTATTGACATTTTTACTTCTCTCCCATCTTGTATATTCTTTGTCCCCTTCCATACTGATTCACTATATTTTCCAAAATAGCAGCAGCATCCTCCTGACTTTCAAATCTTCCGAGCACTTTCTGATTGCATCCACTAACAGCTTGATTTAGAGTACAAATTAAGTCATATTCACATTTTTTATTGTCATATCGGATGAATATCTCGCTGATACATTGTGTATTAATGACTCTATCTTCGTCTTTCAACAGAATTAACATTCTTTTCATCTCCTTTCGTTTTTTTCTTTGGGTGTAATTTGTTTTACTTCTCTCATCTCCAAAGCTCCTACACAAACCAAGAACACATATACACAAAATCCAGCACACTTGAGAAAATATAAAAACATGTAGGAATCTCGCTTTTCTTATATTTCTTAAAGAAAAAGTAAAAAAAATTGACAATCAGCATAATTCCATACAAAATTTCTTTATGAATATCAGGAGCAAACGTTACAGCATACCAAATATTTTCGATCAATACGAAAGAACAAATGATAATACAAATGGTATACCATTTTTCAAGTTCTTTTCTTTTCATGATACATTCCTTTCTTATTTCCAAAACATAGCAAAGATGAAGATTCCTATGATCCATAATCCCATGGAGATGATCTTTCCACTCTTATATTTCATCTCCCGAATATCTGGAATATTTCCAATGATTTCTGCTGAGATCATAAAAGCCCATCCAATTCCACTAAAAAGATTACGTTCCTGAATCATTAATCCAAACAAGACTCCATAAAACACGATACGTAGTACGGTATCCATGATTTTTGAGACTTTTTTCATTTTCCGATTTTGGTATTTAAAATCTCCGACTGTCATTTTTGACATAACCTTTCTCCTTTCTACAGTTCGATATATGTGTAATCACTTAATCGGTACAAATTATCAGAAACCACGTATTTTGCATTTCGTACAATTTTTCCTCGTTGGATGATTCTCACCCAAGTTCCCTCATTCGTCTGGACTTCGTAAAAATGAAAGCCAAGAAGGATCAGCATTGGATGAAAATACATCATTTCTGTTCGATACAGCAAAACAAAAAATGCTGCAAAATTCATCCAAAATAACATTGAGGTATCTGTAACACAAGCGATCAAAGAAATCCAACATATCACCAATACACATTTTCGATCCACACATTGAATCTCAGAACACCCATTGATACAATCATGACTTAGATGTTTTGCAAAGAATATTGCGATCAATGGAGATACTACAACGAAAAATCCTACAAGAATGCAAGCAATTTCGAATCCAGTTGATTGAATATTTTTCAATATGTATAGAAATAGCATCCAAGACATGATTGACATTGTCCAAAAAAGCCGATATATAAACTTCATTTTCATACTCCTTTCCATAAAAAAATCTTCTAATATAAATATGAAAGATTTTAATTCGATGATTTTTCACATATAAGATTTTTATGAAACATGCAAAAAAAAAGACATGGAAGACACCATGCCTTAATTGTTTTTCGACTTCTTTGTATTTTTTATAGAAACAGTGCGTCATCGATCATCTTTTTCGGGATCAAAATGCCCGCCTGTCTACCAATTTCAATCTGTAAAGAGCGTACATCATGAAAGATTCCTTCAGTGATCAAAGTAGTGATACATTCCATGATCTCATCCTCTTCCATGATCTCGTCTTTTTCAATTTGAAAATATTTTCTTAAAAAAGCTGTTAATAACTTTCTGTCTCTCTTTGTCATTTTAATTTTCGGTCCTCAAAGTCAACGACCATCTGATTCCCATCTGGCAAGTATTTCTCTTTCACTTTTAAGATCTCAGAGATAGGAACTTTAATCTCAATCTCATCTAAGATGATCGTTTGATATTCTAATTTTTTCACGGTTGCTTCTTTTTTAATTTCAAAAGAGTCATAAGAAAGGTCTTTTTTCTCCATAAGATCATCAAAAATTGTTTTTCCTGAGGTATCATCTCCAAAGATCTGATCACTAACTGTAGGGATACTAAATTTTCCATCATCCTGATACATATTCCAAAGTTGTAAACGAATGTTTAACTGATCTTCTAATTTTTTTTCTTTTGTTGCTTTTAAGATTGCCTGCATCATATATCCAAAACTTTTTTTTGGACTTAATCCGGTTGTGATCTTTAAGAACATTTCAGATAGATAAAAGATCTTTTCTCCAGATAGCATCTCATATTTTTTCTGCTGCAGAACACCTTTCAATGTATCAATATTTACGATAAAAGCTTCCTTACATGTATTAGTCATAACCTGTTTTGTGACAACCTCTGTGCTTCCTTTCTGATGTCCATAGAATGGTTTATAATCCATTTTCAACATTCCAAAATAATCAGTTCCTTCACTAGTAAAAGTAAGGAATACTAAATCTGCATCTGGGATTTTGACACTATCACAACAGATATCATAGAGTTCTTCTCCTAATTTGGCTGTATTTTTTTCAAAATTATCCAAATTAATGGTAATTGCAGCATGATTCAGATCGATTTTTACAACATCATCAGATTCTGTCATCTTTTCTATCTGCTTCTTTAAAAATTCCGTAAAATCTGTTCCCAAGTCAATACATTCTTCGGATGCATTATATTTTCCAATGGATGGCTGAGCCACATGAACGATTACTTTTTTTAAAATAATATTATCTTGTAACATATATACTCTCCTTTTTTGCCTGTGTTGTTTTTTTTCATAATAAATATGAGAGAAATTTTAAGAAAGAATTTTCACATATAAAAAAATACATCCTATGTTATTATTCAATGCAATGGGAATCTTTAAAGAATTAGCTGCGGTGTGTTATTTCAATACATCCCATGTTATTATTCAACAGAGAAAAATTATTTAAAAAAAGAGTGAAGAACAAATTTCAATACATCCTATGTTATTATTCAACTAAGATCAAAAAAAATTTCAATCGGATTTTCTATAATTTCAATACATCCTATGTTATTATTCAACCAATGTGCATAAAAAATATGCGTAAATCGAGAATTTATTTCAATACATCCTATGTTATTATTCAACCAACGAAAAACCGTCATTTTTGTATCTTACTGATCTCTATAAATCACGATCTTAAGCCATTTTTCCAACATTTTACCAACCATTCCATTGAAAATCAGCTATTCGTAAGAAACCACGTATTTACGCCATTTGACAGACTTTTTCAAAAAATCACTTGGTAAGAATTTTTCTTCTATTATAAATATGAGAGATTTTCATCAGAAAAAAAATCACATATAAAAAATGCAACTGACCATTTCGTTGAGTTCGCCAAAATGGTCAAAAAAAAGAAGAACTGGCATTTATACCTGTTCCTCTTTTATGATTCTTATCTTTTTGATTGGTTTGTTTGAAACATTTTTACAACACTATTAAACATTGCTTTTCCATATTTGTCTGTGTTTGCTTTCATAGATGCTGCTTCTGCTTTGTTCGTAATAAATCCAAATTCTGTTAAAGTAGAAGCTGTTCTTGTATGTCTTAAAACAGCTAATCCTGTTCGGTTTACAAGTCCTCTATTTGTAAATCCTGTTGCTGCTTTTGTAAAATTGTGTACATTTGCAGCCCATTTGTAAGAAGTCACTCCATTCGTTGCTTTATATCCCTGAGAATTATATAAAGTTTCGGACCCTTTAGCTGTTGCGCTAGCAGAATTAATGTGACAGCTTAAAAAATAATCAGCTCCAACATCATTTGCTAATTGACTTCTTGCTGTCAGAGATGGATAGGTATCTGTCGTTCTTGTGTAATACACTGCATAATTCTTGTTTTCATCGAAATATTTCTTTGCACCAAGCACGATACTTAATGTCAGATCTTTTTCTCTTAATCCATTCCCTACAGCTCCAGAATCAGTTCCACCATGTCCTGCATCGATCACAACGATATTTTTATACATCGTTTTTGGAGTTCCCCATTTTACATAAGCATATCCATTATTAAATGTAACGGAATATCCACGATAAGAGCTAGATGGCTTGATATAAACATAAGTTCTTTCTTTATCAGAATTGTATTTTACTGTAAAATCAGACATCGTGCTCTTTGCAGAACGATTCGCTGATTTATTAAAGTGAGAAACATGATTTCCTGCACAAGACATAAATAATTGTCTGCTCGCATACTTATCTTCAAGATAATACTTTGTAACTTTCTCAGGAAGCTTGATCCGGAGATCGTAATTGCTCTTTGAAGCTTTGACTCTGCTGTTTGGTAATGCTCCTGTAACTGTATATTTGACCGTTGTTGGCTGTTTTGTAGCTGTTGTAGTCGTTGTGGTTGGTTTTGTAACTGTTGTAGTTGTTGTCTCTGGTTCTTTTGCAAAAGATGGGCGGTCATATACAAATGCATTGGAGCATCCATCATAAACGTCTTTCATCTCATGCATTTTGTTTCCAATCTCTTCTGCATAAGAAGGATTTGTGGAATATTGATGCCAGAGGTTATCTTTTTTCTGATTGTATCTCATCTTAAATAATGTATTCTGTTGATAAGACGCATTGTGAATGTAATTCTCTGATACATATTTCGCTGCACCATTGATCGCTTTATCTACACTTGTCCATCCCATGTAGTACGCATAGGAAGACCCGCATAATTGTGGATCACTGTCATATGCTTTGATCCCATACAGATTATAAACAGTCGTTGATGAAATTTTCTTTGTGACGTATTTCCCATTTACTTTGAGAAATCCGATCACGTTTCCATTTGCATCTTTTTTTAAGCTGTCTCCAGTGATCACCTCAGTAATTGTTTTTTTACTTAGATCACTGGTTCCATATGCAGATTCATTCAATGTTTGGGAAAGCAGATATACAGGATCGATCTTTTCTTTTTTTGCTGCTGTGATAATTACATTTGCCTTTCCTTTTAAGACACTGTTTGCCTTATTTTTTAGCATCTCTTCCATTTTCTGTGCATATAAAGATTCATTCACATTATGATATGTATCAATCTGCAGATATTGCTCTTCGTTAACTTCGGACATGATTTTTTTCTGATATGCAGCTTGATCATAAGTCTGATGATCATATTTCGTAACAGCCTTACTTTGTTCTTTTGCATAATCAGATGCTGTCATATCATAAGATGTTGTTACATTCTTTTTTGTAACCTCAGGTTTTGTTGGAGTTGTTGGCCTTGTTTCAGTAGTAGTGGTTGTTGTCGGTTTACTTGCTGTTGTAGTTGCAGGTTTCGATGCTGTAGTTGTTGTACTGCCAGAATTTCCAGACTGAGTTGCAGCACTCATACATCCTGCTCGTTTTGTTCCATCCCACTTATAATGAATTCCAAGCTGTTTTGCTGTCCACGCTCCTTGGACCATGATATAATTCGTGGCATTCTTATAATTGTATACTTTACGAGCTGGAGTAGCCATTGTAACCTTTTTTCCATTCACATATGCATATTTGCTGTTAACAGTCATTTTAACTGTTGTACTGTAACGGCTCAGTGTAAATGTATCTCCAGAATTTTTATAAAGAACCTTTGGTCCTTCGGATTGGCCAAAAATCCAATAAGCGGAATACATCGCATTATCATCTTCATCAATGTATCCTGGCATTTTTGTGCCTAATACTTTGCCATTCCACCTTGCATCCACTGCTTTTTTCGTGAAAATCTTATTGTTATGCGTGTATTTGATCTTAAAGCTGTCTCCTGCTTTAAAAGTATTCGCTGCATAAACAATACTATAATTTCCAATACTTCCTGCTACCATAAGAAGACTCATCATGGCAGCAGAACATTTTGTTATCAAACTTTTTTTCTTTCTCATAATACCCTCCTAATTCACTTTTATGATCTGCTTGTTTGCCTGTCCTGCTTTTGCTTTATAAGAAATCGTGATCTTTGAACCGATATCCATAGAATCAAGCTTTTTGATCAATGCATCATCCGAAACAAGCATTACTTCAAAACTTCCATTTTCTTTCTGAACTTCAACGCAGTTTCCATCTGCAAATCCGTTATATACGACTGTTTCTGTCTTTGCAGATTTTTTTTCATCCTTTTTTGTTGCGATTGGAACTTCTGTCGTTGTTGCTTCTGTAACATTTTGTTTTGCTTGTGTAGAAGCATCTTGTTTTTTGTCCTGTTTCTGATCTATTGTTACTTCTGGATTTTCTTTTTCCTGAGAAGTATTGATCGGACGTTTGATGTCTTTTGTTTTTTGAGTTGTTGTTTCTTTTTGCAGCTTTTGATCTGTTTGTTTTGAGCACGCAGTAAATGCAAACATGCATCCTAAAGCAATCATAGGAATAACTATTTTCCTTGATAATTTCACAATTTTCACCTCCTTTCTTCACAAATTAAATATGAGAGATAGCGCAAAAGATAAAAAAAACAGACAAGGGATTCCTTGCCTGTCTGCGAAATATTATATGTCTTGTAACGTTTGTGCGATATAATTATATGTTTTAGGGAATTCGTTTTTCAGTGTATACGGATACTTACAGTACATCATGAAAGCTTCAGCAAAATATTCTTTCGAATCCTTTCGAGAGTAACTTAGCGAATCTATTGTTTTTGATTCTGATTGATAAATTTGTATAAATTCCTGTGATAAGCTTCCAAAATTATTTTTTAGATCTACATAATGACCCATTTCATGTAATAATACTTTCTGATCGCTTTGGTATTCTCTTAAAATCACAGCCTTTTTTCTTGCGGAAAATACTCCCAAATTTACTGTATCTTTAAACAATTTACTTCCTGGATCCTGTATCACATGATATTTTTCATTTTTAAAGTCCTGATAAACTTTATCAGGAAGATACCATTTTACATCTTCGATCACAGGTTTCCTTTTTGAATACTGATATCTCTTTATTGTTTTCTTTACCTTATTTGTTGTTGTGACCGCTTTAGTATGCTTATAAAAAACTGTTTTTACCTTTTTTGTCTTTTTAACAACAGTTCGCTCTTTATGTTTCGCATAATATAATATTTCCCCATAATTTGTTGTAGTACTTGTCTGAATTTTCACTTTCCGACTCTTATAGTACTTCTTCGTATGATACTTTTTTGTTGCTGCTTGAACAGAAGAATTATGATAACCCATGCAACATGCAAAAGTCAAAAAACATATCATAACTAGTTTGTGCCAGATTTTCTTTTTCAATTTTCTTGCTCCTTTCATCTTATCTCACAATACAAATATGAAAGATATGAAGAAAATTAATGGAGACATAATAGAAATACCAATGTAGACATTGTTTTTATCTGTTTCTCATCAGGTTTTTTTCGTTTTTTCGAATATAAATACACATGCTGTATGTTTGAGGTATCTTGCACAACAAAATCACAGTCGATATTTTGGTATCCTGTAATTTCTTTATTCTGCATCACATGATACTTCTTACCGGCTGTTAATCTATTTATTTGGATATGATCATATGGAACATCTCGAAAAGAAGATATTGGATTTTGATTTTCATCGTACAACGTAAAGACCCCATCATTCAATGACTTCCCATCTTCTGTTACATGGTAAAGCTGCAATTGTGTGATCGGATTTTGAATAATCGCCGAAATACTTTGAATCTGACAATCTGTTTGCTTTTTAACTTCAAAATTGTAGAACTTTTGAGATTTTACATATCCATCGGTGCAATTTCTTTGCGAAATTTGATATTTCCCAGGATACAGATAGTTTTCTGTTAGCTTATTTCCAGTAATATTTGAAACCTTACTTCCTGCTTGATATTTTATTTTCCCAAAATTATCTTTGATATCATCCACTGCTTTTATTTCAAATTTACTCGATACAGGATCCCCCGTCTGGCTGATCGTTCGAAAATTTGTCTTAACTTCCTGTTTTCCATCTTCTGATATGAATTTTGATGATGACAAAAATATTTCTGGGATATTTGTTTTTATGTCTCCTATATCTTGAATCTTGGCAGAAAAATATTCCAGATATTCTTTATGGTTGATGGATAAGGCATATTGATTCTGTTCGGCTCTTTCGATCATCATCTTCCACTGCCCGTTACCTTCATCATTCATTTCTCCAACAAACTCATAATTTGATATTTGATTTTTCTTTCCGTTCCCTTTGTATTGATATAATTCTACACTTTTTGTTTTAGTTTCAGTTTCATAATTCAATTTTACCTTTTGTCTCGTATTTGCTCTTATACTCTCTGTTTGCATTAATAAAAGCATCATCATACAAAATAAGAAGAATGTTATCATTAATCTTTTTTGTTTCATTTGCAATTCTCCTTTCTTCTCTCTGCTTCTTTTAAAGGAAACAGTCTTGAGATGATATCAGTCTTGAGATTCCAT